>Ga0079225_10000034_pt1 | contig 89276 bp, 71 predicted proteins | sample Poulit2012_FD_76344 | JGI IMG/M metagenome (GOLD analysis project Ga0079225, IMG submission 76344) | Agricultural soil microbial communities from Georgia to study Nitrogen management - Poultry litter 2012 | ecosystem: Environmental > Terrestrial > Soil > Agricultural land | place: USA: Georgia... | reverse complement strand
CGCGTTCATGGGTCGGCGGCTGAACCGGGTGCCGATCACCGCATTCGCGGAGGTGCACGCGGTGGAGTCTAACCACGTGGGCTGGGGCAGCGAGGCCGCCACGCACACGTTGTTCCTGCTGCTGAACCAACTGCACCACGACGTCTCCGGGGAACTCGTTCTCTACTCCCGCACCTACTTCATCGAGGGCCGGTACACCTTCACGTTGGTCCGTAGCACTTGAGTCAGTGGGCCTCTACGGCTTCCCGTAACGCCACCGCGTTGCTGAACAGGCCGCCGCGGTGCAGCGCCCCACCGATCAGCAGCACGACATCCCGACCGAACAACCGCAGGATCTCGGGCACCCGCTCCAGGGTCATCCCGCCTCCTGGTGTGGGCAGCGCGGTCGCCAGCCCAGGCCGGGGTGCGGCGCACTCGTCGCGGATCTGCGCGCACTGCTCCTGGGAGAAGCCGAATCGGCCCCCATAATTGGGGAACACGGCCATGTCTGCCCCCGCCAACCGGTTGACCAGACCAAGCAGGATGCCGTGGTCCAGCCCCTGCCCGGCGTTGACTACGTGCGACCCCAGCATCGACGGATGGCTCATCACCGGCAGGGCGAGGGCATCGTCGTCGGCCAGCGCCCGCATCGTGTCGAACCCGCTGATCCCGGGCAGCACCAGCAAGCCGCCTGCGCCCAACTCCTTGGCCTCGTGCGCCCGCTCGAGAGCCTCGTGGGCGGGGACATTCAGCGAGGGAAGATAGCGCGCCGTCGTGCCGCTGCGTTCTGCAGCCTGTCGCACCGACTCAGCGCAACGCGCCACGCGCTCACGCCACGTCGACCACGGCTGGTTGCCAAGGGAGTGATCGTCCTTGATCAGGTCGATCCCTGCCCCGGCGAGCACGCCTGCTGTGTGGGCGAGCTCATTCGAGGACGAACCCATCGGTTTCAGGGCGGTGGCCAGCAGTGGACGCGATCCGGTTCCGAGCAGTTCACGCAGACCATCGCCCCCGAACCGCGGTCCCCGCAGCCCCAGGCTGCCCAGCTCGGGCAACTGCACCTGCACCACTCGCACCCCCTCGAAGAGGGAGATGTTGCCCCACAAGACGTTGAGCAATTGACCCAGGCCCCCGACACAGACACCGGCGGCATAAGAGATGGTCACCTCGTGCTCGCCACGCGCCTCGACCCGCCCCACTACCTCATCGCGGATCCACTCAGGTGCCAGGTCGGCCGGGAACTCGATGGTCTGCTCAACCCGGATCGCCTCAGCAACCGCATCGACGTCGCCCTCGATGACGTAACGGACATAGAGCCGGGAGGTGTCCGCCCCGAGCGGATCGGACGATGTCACAGGGCCTCCGCCTTGGCGGAACTGTGCACGTCGGCCACCCGCAGATCGGCGAGGTCCTCGGCACCGATACCCAGCGGCGCACCGGTGAGTTCCTCAATGGCGCGAACGAGCGCAGCGGCGTCCAGCCCGTACTCCGCGAGCAGATGTCCCTGCGACGCGCCGTGAGCGTACGTGTCGTCAAGACCCAGGCGCAGCAAGCGGGTGCCGACGCCCCGGTCGGCCATGACCTCGGCAACAGCCGAACCGAGGCCGCCGGTACGCAAGTGGTTCTCCATCGTGATCACACCGCCACCGGCGCCACTGATGGCATCCAGGACGGCAGGATCATCGAATGGCTTGAGAGTGGAGATGTGCTGGTGCCGGACCTCGACACCCCGCTCGCGCACGGCCGGGAGAGCCCGCATGGCCTCCTCGGTGCAGATGCCCTCAGTGAGCACGAGGACGTGGTCGTCGCGATATGCCGCGGGGTCCGGCCCGAGCTCCCGTGCCCGACCGAGGGTGAAGGGCTCCGAGGCCGGGAACAACCTCGGCATCTCACCACGTAGCATCCGCACGTAGACGGGACCGGGCTGGGCATGGATCACGTCCAGGACGCTCTCCACCTCGGTAGCGTCGCCGGTGCTCAGGATCGTCAGGTTGGGCACCGCCCGCAGCACAGCCAGGTCGTCGATCGCCTGGTGCGTGACCCCACCCGGGGTGGTGAGACCGGGCAGGAAGCCGATCAGCCGCACCGGCAGCGCGGGATAGGCCACCGACATCAGCAACTGGTCCAGGGGCCGGCGGTAGAGGAAGACTGCGAACGTGTGCAGCCACGGCTCGAATCCCTCCCGAGCCAGACCGGCGGCGAAGCCCATCATGTTCTGCTCAGCCATGCCCATCGAGAAGTAACGCTCCGGGTAGGTGTCCCGCCACGGCCCCACCTCGCACGAATTGGTGAGGTCGGCGGTGAGCACCAGCACTTCCGGCTTATCGGCGCTCCAGTTGACGAAGTTCTCCAGGTGTGGGCGACGGACCAGCTCAACCATCACAGGCTCCTTCCCGCCATCTCGGCGTAGGCATCGGCATACTTCGCCCGCTCGTCCTCACTGGTGAATCGCAGGTAGTGCAGGACGGGGCGGCGCTCCTCCAACAGCGGCAGCCCGCGTGTGGGGTCGGTATAGGCGAGCACGACGTGGGGGCGGTCGCTATCGCGCTGCATGGCGGTCACGAGTGCGGATAGGTCGTGACCGTCGACCACGTCGGCACTGGCGCCGAAGGCCCGGACCCGCTCTGCGAGTGGCTCGACCGTCATGACCTGATCCATCGGCCCGTCACACTGGGCCTGATTGACGTCGACGATGACCCGCACGCCGGGGATCTCGTGAAAGGCGAGGGCCGCCAACGCCTCCCAGGTCTGCCCTTCCTGGAACTCCCCGTCACTGAGGAAGACCCAGGTCCGGCCAGTGTCCCCCTTCAGCTTGCGAGCCAGCGCAATGCCTCCTGCCTGCGACAACGCCTGGGACAGCGAGCCGGTCGTGGTCTCGAAGCCAGGTGAGTGCTCGGCCCCGATCATCTCGATGGTGCCGCCGTCGGCGTTGAACTGATCCAGCGCATGCTCCGCCAGGCGGCCGGTCTCAATCAGGGCGGCATAGACCACCAGGGCGTAGTGTGCGGGCGAGATGATGAACCGGTCGGCATCGGGCGCCACCGGCCCGTGGACCACAGCCCCGGACTGCGGCTGGCCACCAGGGCGGGGCACTGCGGTGAAGGCCGGCGGCTCATAGGGGGCAGCAACGCTCCCCAGCCGCACGGCGCCGCCGTAACAGGCTGCGAGCAGCTCGGCCGCCGAGCAAGCCTGACTCATGTAGCCGCCGTTGTTCTTGACCGAGTGCTCAAGCACCCTACGGCGGATACCTGCCGCGATCTCCGACATCCGATCGAGGTCCGGATTCATCTGCGCTCCATTCCGTCAGGTGCGGCAGGAAGCCGCACGGTTGCCTGGATGTTTGACAACCCAGTCCGCACTCTATGTGCTCCCTTCCCGCGCGGGAAGAGGGGTGCGATACTGAGTTGTCAAACAACCGATGGTCCAGGCACGCGGTGACAGAAAGGTATCCGATGGAGAACCGGCTTAGTCCTCACGCCCTCGAACTGCTCGACGATCTGGTGTACTCGTCCCGGCAACTGGGTGCCGATCCCGCCCTGGTGCTGCACGGCGGCGGCAACACCTCAGTGAAGACGAATTGGCGAGACATTACTGGCGCGGAGATCGAGGTGCTGTTCATCAAGGGCAGCGGCCACGATCTAGCGACGATCGGCCGCGAGGGATTCGCCCCGCTGCGACTGGCGCGGCTACGCGAGTTGCTCCCGCCGACGACGATGGGTGACCTCGAGCTCGGCAACGAACTACGAGCGGCCTGCCTCGACGCCTCCGCGCCCAACCCATCGGTGGAGACACTGGTCCACACCCTCGTGCCGCACGCTGCGGTCCTGCACTCGCACGCCGATGCGGTGCTGGCGATCACGAACACCGACGGCGGGCGGGAGAAGGTCGAGAACCTCTACGGCGACCGCGTCGTGGTGGTGCCCTATGTCATGCCCGGACCGGACCTGGGGGAGGCTTGCTTCGCCGCCTGGCAGGAGCAGGCACACGACGGTACGGAGGGCATCGTCGTTCTGAACCACGGGTTGTTCGCGGTCGGGGACACCCCGAGCCAGGCGTTGGCTCGGCATGAGCAGATGATCGCTGAGGCGCGGTCCCTGCTCGGCACCGTGCCGGAACACCCCACCGTCGCGGACGGGAATGGGGTGGACGCCCAGGCACTGGCCACACTGCGCTCGAGGATCAGCGCAGCGGCCGGCAAGCCACTGGTGATGCGGCGGCGCAACGACGCCCAGGTATCGGCGTTCCTGACCGACCCGGTACTGCGGGAATCCACGCAGCAGGGTCCGATGACGCCGGACCATGTGCTCTACACCAAGCGCACCCCACTTCTTGGTGCGGACGTGGACGACTTCGCGGCGGGATACCGGGACTACTTCGCGGCGCACAAGGACCGGCGCGGCATCGAGCTCACCATGCTCGACCCCGCGCCCCGGGTAGTGCTGCACGAGGATTTCGGCATGCTGTCACTTGGGCGTAATGCTCGGGAGACCGTGATCACCGAGGACATCTACTCGCACACACTGGACACCATCGAGTTGGCGCAGCGCCAAGGTGGCTACGTCGCGCTGCCGGAAGGAGACATCTTCGACCTGGAGTACTGGGTGCTGGAGCAACAGAAACTCAAGCGCGCGGGTGCGCCCCGGCCATTGGAAGGCCAAATCGCAGTCGTCACCGGTGCGGCTTCCGGCATCGGATTGGCCTGCGCCCGGGAGTTGCTGGCGGCCGGAGCGGCGGTCACTGGCTGGGACCTCTCCCCAGACGTCGCCGACGCTGTCGAGGACCCGGCCTGGCTCGGGCTCACCGTCGACGTCACCGACGAGCAGCGGGTGCGTGAGGCGCTTAGCGAAACCGTCGAGCGATTCGGTGGTGTGGACATCGTCGTCGTCTCGGCAGGCATCTTCCCGCAGAGCCAGCAGCTCACCGAGCTCACCACCGAGGCGTGGCGGCGGACCATGGCGGTCAACGTCGACGCCGTGGCTCATCTGTTCTCCGCGGTCCACCCGCTCCTGCAGCTCGCACCTGCCGGCGGGCGGGTCGCGGTCGTGGCCTCGAAGAATGTCCCCGCACCCGGCAAGGGAGCGGCGGCTTACTCCACCTCCAAGGCGGCCCTGACCCAGCTCTGCCGGGTGGCAGCCCTGGAATGGGCAGAGGACGGCATTCGGGTCAATATGGTGCACCCGGACGCCGTCTTCGACACCGGGCTGTGGACTCCTGAGCTGCTGGCCAGCCGCGCGGAGCACTACGGGCTGTCCGTCCAGGACTACAAGCGCCGCAACCTACTGCGCGCCGAGGTCAGCAGTGCTGACGTCGGGCGGCTCGTGCGAGCCATGACGGATGACACCTTCGCTCGCACGACCGGTGCTCAGGTTGCCGTCGACGGCGGTAGTGACCGCACGATCTGATCTGGTAGATGGCCACTGCCGGGACCCAATAGCACGAGGGTTGACTGCCCCGTGCACAGGTGCTTCGCCATCAATCGGCGCCGTCGGAGGGCCCGTCCGCGGCGGGGCGCATTTCGGCCAGGCGGCCGCGGATGTGTTCTCGCTCAGCGCCGGCCGGACATGCCGCGATCGCCTCGGCGTAGGCCTCTTGAGCAGCGGCGCTCTGCCCGTCACGGCGGAGCAGCTCGGCGCGAACTAGCGCCACCCGGTGATGCCCGGGCAACCGATCCGAGGCAGCACGCAGAACCGCCAACCCGGCCATCGGGCCACTGACCTCACCGACCGCAACGGATCGGTTGAGCCGCACGATCGGCGAATCGGTGATGGTCTCGAGCCGGGCGTAGGTGCGTGCGATTGCGGCCCAGTCGGTATCGGCCGGGCGAGCAGCGGTGTTGTGGAAGGCAGCGATCAGCGCCTGCAGGCGCAATTCCTCGGCCAGCCCTCCGGTCGGGCTCAAGGCGGTGAGCCGGCGCAGACCGGCGTCGATCTCCACCTGGTGCCAGCGACCCCGGTCCTGCTCGACCAGCCGCACCGGACGCCCCTCGGCGTCCATCCGGGAATCACGCCTAGCGTGTTGCAGCTCCAGCAGTGCTGCCAACGCCTCCAGGACCGGGCGCCCGGGCAGGAGGTCGGCCGCCAGCTGGGCCAAGCGGACCGCCTCTCCTGCCGGCGCCGTCCGAACCACCACTTCCCCTCCGGAAGGGGCGTACCCGGCGGTGAAAGCCAGGTAGATCGCTCGAGCCACATCCTCCACCCGCTCCGGCCACCTGGCACGGGCGGGCACGGTGAACGGGATCCCGCTGCGATGCACACGCGCCTTGGCCCTGGTGAGTCGTGCGGCCATCGTGGCCTGTGGAACAAGGAACAGGCGCGCGATGTCGGCGGTGGGAACCCCGAGCACGAACCGCAGCGCCAGCGCCGGTCGCACCTCCTCGGACAGCGCCGGGTGGGTGGACATGAACAGCAAGGGCAGCCGTTCATCGACGCCCTCAGCACCCCAGTCCTGGCCGGCCGCTGGGTCCGGGCCGGGGCGCACGCCGTCGTCGACCAGAAGGTGGGCATACCTACGAGCCGTACGCTCACGCCGTCGTGCATCCAGCACCCGGCGGCCGGCCACGGTGCGGATCCACCCTCCCGGGTTGTCCGGCGTACCTGACCGTGACCACTGCTCAGCGGCCTCGGCGAAGGCCTCCGCCAGCGCGTCCTCGACGAGATCGGCACGGCCGTAGCGGGCCATCAGCTGGCCCAGCAACCGGCCCCAGCTCTCTCGCCACACCTGCTCAAGGACGCTCGGGGGCATGGGTCAGTACGGGTCGACGACCGGGGACAGTTGGATGTCATAGGGCGGCAGGGTGCTCAGCAACTTGACCAGGACATCCAGGTCGGGCACCTCCATGAGGAAGAACCCACCCAGACCCTCCAGCGCCTCGGCATAGGGCCCCTCGGTCAGGGTGACCTGGCCGCCTCGGGTGCGCATCACCGTGGCGTCACGCTGGCCGTCGGTGAGGGCCTCACCGGCGAGGATCTCGACACCCTCCCGCGCCTTGCAGGCCACGTCGAACTCCTCGAACTGACGCATTCCCTCTGCCTGTTCCTCCGGGGTCGCGGAGTCCCATGGTGGAACATCGCCGTCGCCGATCAACATCACCAGATACTTCATCGTGTTCCTCCTTCGTCGCGACGGCCCAGTTGCCGTCATCATCATGTCGCCTGCTACCTGCCGAAATCGACAGATCCGGCGATAGTGGTCGAGATTCGTAGGGTGACCACCGGTGAGCGATGCCGGTGGGGCTCGATACCGAGAGGTGACAGCACACTCCGGTGCAGCCTCTTCGAACGCGCGTTTGATGGAATGTCAGTGGTCGCCGGTAGCGTCGTTGTCATGTTCAGCAATGCAGCTTCAGCGGCGGGCCCAGTGTCTGCTGGCACCGGCGCCGGTGGTGGCGGCGGTGTTGGTGGGGGCACTGCCCGCGAGGAGGCGGCGCGCAGTCTGGGCGGGCATCCGGGGGCCCGGGTGCTGGCGCGGCTGAAGCAGTACTTGGGTCATGAGCCTGCTGATGGCGCGGTGATGCTGGAGATGGTCGCTGCCTGCGCCCGGTTGCGGGCGAATATCGATGGGGTGGAGGCAGAGATCCTGCAGGGTCTGCAGCGGGTCCACCCAGGTAATGCCTTGGGTGAGGAGCTAGCCGCACGGCTATCGATCACCACCGGAGTAGCCGATCGGTTGATCAGCCGGGCAGCAGCCCTGCAGGGATATATCGAGGTCCACTTCGCCCTACTCGGGGCAGATATCGATGCCCGTAAGGCCGAGGTATTCATCGATGCCACGGCGACGTTGCCCGATGCCCAGGCACGGGCCATCCACCGGGCGCTGCTGCCCCAAGCACCAGGATTGACCACCGGGCAGCTGAAGAGACGACTACGGGCCGCGGTGCTCGCCGTTGATGGCGACCTAGCCAGTAAACGACACCAGCGGGCAGTCAAAGAACGCCACGTCAGCGTCGAGCCAGCCGATGACGGAATGGCGTTGTTGACTTTCTATCTGCCGGCCACCGACGCTGCCGCAGCCATGCTCGCCCTCGATGCCCTGGCAACCAAGAACGGCCCCGAGGACGAACGGAGCATCGGCGCCCGGCGCGTGGATGCCTTCATCGACATCATCAACCAGATCCTGACCAGCGACCAGAGCCCAGATGGCACCCCTGTGCCCACCCAGCACCGCAAACACCCCCACCTGGTCTTCACCATCGCGCAATCAACTTTGGACGGTGAAGACGACGCACCCGGCTACCTCGCCGGCCACGGCCCCCTACCTGCCGACATCATTCGCCACCTCGCGAACAACCACGACGGTCACCACCACGCAGACGAGGCTGACGACGACGTAGACGAGGACGGCTACGACGACGACGAAGCCAGGCGCGACGACGGCCCAGGCGAGCACGACCAGCACGACGGCGCGACCAGGCGCGACGACGGCCCAGGCGAGCACGACGACGACGCAGTCGAGCACACCTCCGGGGGTGAGGACCGCGCAGCCGGCCACGGCCAGGACAGCCCAGCCGGGCCTGAGGTGCAACCGCACACCGCCCGCACAGACGCCCTCAGCGGCACCCTGCTCCCGCCACCACCGCCCACGAAGACCGGCGAATCCGGCGAATCCGGCGGATCGAAAGAAGGCGGCACCGGCGCCGCCTTCCGCAAGCCAGAGACCGACCCGGTCCGGGCGCTGGCGAAGTACGGGATCCTGGCCACCGACGCCTACCAACCCGGCGCCGCACTACGGGAATTCATCCTCGCCCGTGACCTGACCTGCCGCTTCCCCACCTGCGGCCAACCCGCCCGGCGCTGCCAGATCGACCACATCACCCCCTTCGACCCCGACAAACCGGCCTGGACCCAGACCCACCAGGGCAACCTGCACTTGCTGTGCCAGCGTCACCACCAACTCAAAACCGACGGCGCCTGGAATGTGCGCCGCGACCCCAACACCGGCGACACCCACTGGACCTCAGCCCTGGGCTACCACTACACCCGCCCCGCGGAGATCATCGATCCCACCCACCATCTGCCCGCCCTGCACCGGGCCCTGGATGCGATTCGCGCCGAGCACGCAGATCAACCCCACCGGCTGCAGGAAAGCGCCCCCTTGGACCCCGGGATCATCTCCGATGAAGAACTCGCCCGGCTGCGCTGTCGAGCATGGCCCCACCATCACACCGGCACGGCCGATCACGCCAGTGATACAACCGACCAGAAGCACGATGGCCGCCCCAACGAGGCCCCTCAGGCCAGTGGCGCCAGCGCTGCCGGGGCCACTGGCGCCGACGCTGCCGGGGCCACGAGCGCCGACACTGCCGGGGCCACGAGCGCCGACACTGCCGGGGCCACTAACCCGAACGGCGAACGGCCCACCATCCACGGCCCCAGCCGGATCCGGTGCATCTGCGCCGACCACTCCAACAACATCAACGACATCCTCGACCGCCTCCGTCCGCCCCCGAAGGAGCCGACCTCAGGCGAGCACTTCCCAACCGGCAATGACCCTCCGCCCTACTAAGCCTCGATCCGCCGCGGGCGGCGACCCAGGACATCAGATCGGCCGGGGTCGCCGTCAGCGCTCGGCCGCCACCAACTCCCGCACTGCCGGGGCGACCTCGGCGGCGTAGGTCTGCGTGGTTGCGGCATCATCGGAGGCCAGCAGGAATCCGCTGATTCCATAGTCCAGAGTGAGTTGGGCCAGCTCCTCGGCCCACTGATCCGGCGGTCCCTGCAACATGCCGCGGGATTGGCCGGTGAATTGGCCGCCGATGTTCAGCAGCCGCCGGATCGCCCCCGGCTCCCGCCCAGCGGCAGCTGCGCCCTCATCGATGTTCGTGTTCATTGTCGCCAGATCGGCCGGCCCGTTCTGCAGGTACTGCAGCGAAGGCAGCCACCCGTCGGCCATCCGCCCGGTCAGCCGCAGAATGCGGGGTTTGTAGGCCCCGATCCAGATCCCGACCTCGTGCGCCGGTGCCGGCCCTCGTTTGGCGCCGTCGACCTGGTAGTGCTCACCGGCGACCACGAGCCGGGATCGCTCACCGGCATCCCAGATGCCTCGGATGATCTCGATCGCTTCGCCCAGCGCCGCCACCGACTCCCCCGGCCGGCGCCGCGGTCCGCCCATACTGACGATCGGGTCCCAGAAACCCCCGGCGCCCAGGCCCAGTTCGATCCGTCCGCCACTGAGCAGGTCCAGGGTCGCGATCGAGCGCGCCAGCACTGCCGGTGGGCGCAGCGGCGGGTTGGTGACGTTGGCCGCCAGGCGGACCCGTTCGGTGCGTGCCGCGACATAGGCCAACAGGGTTGAGGTGTCGTGGAATCGCGACTGGTACGGGTGATCCTGGAATGTCACCAGGTCCAGGCCCGCACGGTCGGCTACCACCGCCTGCTCAACAGCGTGCTGGGCAGGGTGGTTCATCGGCGTGACGAAGGTGCCGAACATCAGGTCATGGCCATAGTCGGTCATTGATCGCTCCTGGCTTCGTGGGCGGGTTCAATCGCGAAGTTGTCCTGAAAGAGTTCACCCGGGTCGAGTTCGGCTTTCAATCTACGCAGGCGATGCAGCCCCTGCGCACCGAAGGCCTCGGTGAGGCGGTCAGGGCTGCGATCAGTTTCGAAACTCAGGTACAGGCCATCAAGGTGCGGACGCACATCGTCCCAGTACCGGTCCAGGCGCTGGGCGTTGGCGCCCATCGCCGTGACCTGTACGACGGCGTCCCGGTGCGGGAACGCCGTGGCCTCAGCTGGGACATCACTGGTGGCCTCCCCCAAGGTCCGCAGTTGGAACCAGTGCACAGAGCCACTGGCCAGCAGATCCGCGGCCGACGCCGCGAACTGCGGGGTCAACTCATTGAGTAGACCGGATCGGGAGACCGGCTCGCTGCGAGCCTGATGGGGCTGATCCGGGAACATGTTCATCACAGCTGCATAAGGGGCGATGACTACCTGCTGGTCGGCCAGCGTCGGCAACTGGGCGAAGGGCTGCAACTGCCCCACGATCGCCTCGGGCTCAGCAGCATCGACCATCGCCATCACCTGCGCAGTGCCGCGGCCACCGCGGGTGGGGCCCATGGTCAGGAAGGCCGTCGTCTCCCGCGGGGCGCTAGTCGCGGCCCGGCCGAAGTCCACCAGGAACTGCGCCGGGTCATCCACCTGGTACGCCAGTTGCGCCCACCCGACCAGTTCCACCGGGTCGGCCGTGAGTTCAACACTGGTGAGGATGCCGAAATTCGCACCGGCGCCGCGCACCGCCCAGAACACCTCAGGGTTCTCCTGTTCGCTGACCCGCAGCACCGCCCCGTCGGCGAGCACCAGTTCGGCAGCGCGAAGTTTGTCGATGGTCAGTCCGTGGTTTCGCGACAGGAAGCCGATTCCTCCGGCGGTGATCAGCCCACCGACGCCGACGCCGCCGTAGTCACCGGACGTGATCGCCCACCCGTATGGCTGTAATGCGGTGGCGACCTCCCGCCACCGCGCACCGGGTCCGAGTTGTACCCGCCGGGTGTCCTCCTCGAGGACCTCGATCGTGTTCAGCCGGCCGAGGTCGATCACCAACCCGCCGTCGTTGGTGGACCGGCCGCTGATGCCGTGCCCTCCGCTGCGCACCCCCAGATCAAGGTGGGGATGCTCGCGGGCGTACTGCACGGCGTCGACCACCTCCCCCACCGACCCGGGCCGCAGCACCAGGGCGGGCCGGCCGCCGCGCAGGTAGTTCGACTTCAGCCGCGCATACGCCGGGTCGCCGGGTTCGACGGCGGTGTCGATCAGCGAGTCGGGTACGGCCTCGTAGTCCACGCCGGGGTGCCGGCGCGCTCGGACCGCGGACCGGCGGAACCTGCGGTGCCTCAGCCCCTCGGGCAGCCTTCGGCCCACTTCCTGCCGCACGGCCGGGGCGATCTGCTCGGCAAAGTGGGCCAACAACTCACCGGCGGGCTCGCCTGGGTCGGATCCTCGAGCGTCGACACGCAGCAGGATCGTGCTCACTCCATACTTGACCACGAGGAAGGCCAGCCGATTCACCCAATGCTGGGCGTCGGTCATCGCACTCGATGGCGCCGACACGATGACGTGGCGGCGGATCTCTCGCGGGTCCCGATCGTGGCCCGCAGCGGCTTCGTCGATCGTGGTGTTCAGACGCGCCAGTCCGGGCTCATCGCCCGCACGTTCCAGGTCCACCACCACGGCATCGGCAGCGGCACCCGCGAGCGATGCCAGGTCCGGGTCCGAACCGCTCAACCAGAGCGGAACCTCCCGATCGGTGGCCGGACCGGGCTGCGCCCCGACCACACTGTGGTGCAGACCGGGGTGGGTGACCTGTTCGGTGGTGGTGTCCCACATGGTCCGGACCACGGCGATTGCGTCGGCAAGTGCAGGGCCTGCCGGCTCCGGCGCATTCTCATCCACTCCGAAACCCAGCGCCACCCGGTCACCAGTCAGGAGCGCCAGACTCGCTGCGGAACGCGCCACCACCGACGGCGGGCGCTGTGCCGGCTGCAGACCGGTCACCGCCAGAGCGATCCGATCGGTGCGCGCACCCGCCCAGGCGGCCACCGACCAGACCTCGGCGCTGGCCTGATCCTCGGCGCTGGGCTGATCCTCGGCACTGGGAACCTCGTGGAAGGTGACCACATCCAGGCCAAGCCCCTCGGTCCGTACTGCCAGCGCGACGGCGTTGTGGGGGTGGGACGGGGAGGTGATCTGGACACCGAATTGCAGCGGGTGGCCGTAGTTCCGCACTGTCCACCTCCTGTCGGATCTGGTCCTCGCATTCTAACAACAATGATTGAGTGATCAACTACCGTGAACTGGGCACGGTCGCGACACCACGGCCGTTCGATCCAGTGGCGTCATCACCCACTTCGAGGTTCGCCTCACGCAACCGGTCCATCAGCGACTCCTGCGCTGCTTGCCCACCGGCCTGCAGGTCGCGCACTGTCTGAGCCAGCTGCGGATCGGCCGGTAGATGATCTGCGCCCCAGCCCCCGATCGCTACCAGCACCGGAAGAAGCTCGATACCGCGCTCGGTGAGGTCATAACGCACCTTGCGCCGACCCTGGCTCAGCTGGCGTCGGGTGAGCACTCCGGCCGAGACGAGCCGCTTCCGACGGTCGGTGAGGATATTGGTCGCGATCCCCTCCGCAGAGCCGCCATGCAGCTAGGCGAATGTGTGCCGGCCGGCGACCATGATGTCCCGGATCACCAGCAAGCTCCAGCGATCCCCTACCAGCTCCACCGTCATGTTGATCGGACAACCCGAACGCGCGTGCACCACACAACACCTCCACTACTTGCAATATGCAAGCTTATCGCATTACTCTCCTTACACTTGCATTCCGCAAGTGCCACTGGTGGCCGCCGGGGACGGTAGCCGCCTCAGGGTCGGCCGGACAGAGATGGCCGGACCAGGGTGGCCGAACAGAGTTGGCCGGACGAAGCTGGTCGAACCAGGGTGGCCGGACAAAGGTGGCCGGACAAAGCTGACCGAACAAGGGTGGCCAAACAGAGCTGGCCGAACGAGGCTGGCCAAACAAAGCTGACCGAACGAACACAGGAGAAGCACATGCGAGTGGTCGTGCAGTACCGGGCCGGACACGTGCCCGAGGCGGAGACCGGGGCACAACAACAGGCCTTGTGGAACTGGCTGGATCGTCTCTATGAGCGTCCGGAGCACACGCAGACCGTGGTGCTGGGCGGCGGCCACACAATCGGCCCGCAGGGCACCAGCGAGTACGCCGGCGATGTCTTCGGCCTGTCAATACTGGAGGTCGATTCCCTCGAGACAGCCGCCGACCTCCTCACTGAGTGGCCCGAACTTCCCTACGGCGGCCACCTCGACCTGCTGTCGGAGCTCCAGCCGTGAGCGCCGGGCCCAGCGATAGGCTGCTCAACCCCCTGGCGAAGGCCCGTGGCTTGTTCGAGCAACCGAACCTGGCCCACTTCGCCACCGTGATGGCCGACGGCCGCCCGACCAGTGTGCCGCTCTGGGTCGGCGTCGAGGGCGAACAACTGGCGGTGCTCACCATCCCGGACTCGATCAAGGACCGAAACATCTGCCGCGATCCCCGGGTCGCGATGTCGCTGACTCCGGCGGACAACCCGTATCAGATGGCCAGCGTGCGCGGGCGGGTAGCTGAGCGAGTCACCGGCGAGGCCGCCTGGCCGATCATCGACCGCATCGCCCACCAGTACACCGGTGGGCCCTACCCGGAACGGACCAACCGCGTGGTCTTCCTGATCGACGTCGAAGTGGCGTGGTCACACACGTTCTAGGTGGCCCGCCGCGGCCGGTCAGCGGCCCGGTGGCGTCTTCGCAGTCGCCGGCACCACATCACCCGGGCCGGCTTTCGCCCGTGGCTTGCGCGCATTGGCCTTCGCCTCGGTCACCATCTGTTTCTTGGTCGCGGCGAAGGAGCAGATCGGACAGCCAGCCAAATCATGGCGCTGAGCGGGGCAGAACTCCCGGCCGAAGTAGATGATCTGCAGGTGCCGGCGGTTCCAGGTGTCCCTGGGGAAGACCCCCTTCAGGTCCGCCTCGACCTTCTCCACGGTGGTCCCACTGGACAGCCCCCACCGGCGGGCGAGACGGAAGATATGGGTGTCGACCGGGAACGCCGGGATATCGAACCCCTGGGCCATCACCACACTCGCTGTCTTGTGGCCCACCCCTGCCAGAGACTCCAGAAAGTCCCAGTCGGCACGCACCTGACCGCCGTCGTCGACAATCTGCCCTGCAGCCGTCCACAGGTTCCGGGCTTTGGTCGGCGCCAGCCCGATCTGACGGATTAGCTCCTGGATCCGCGGCACCCCGAGGCCATACATCTGCTCGGGCGTCGAGGCCTCGGCGAACAGCGCCGGGGTGACCTCGTTGACCTTCTTGTCCGTGGTCTGCGCCGATAGAGCGACCGCCACCAGCAGGGTGTAAGGGTCGGTGTGATCCAGCGCCGGCACCGGGTCGGGGTACAACTCCTCCAGGAGCTGGCTGATCCGCTCTGCCTTCTCTGCCCTGCGCACCCTGCCAGACTACTCAACGCCAGATTTCTCAACGCCAGCCGACTCAACGGCAGCGGGCCGGCCTCACCGCCACAGCCGCTCGGTGGCCAGCTGCGCCCCCTCGGCAAGGGATTCCAGCTTGGCCCAGGCGATCTGCGGGTGAATCCGCCCACCCAGCCCGCAGTCGGTGGAGGCGATCACGTTCTCGGCACCCACCCGAGTGGCGAACCGCTCGATGCGCTGGGCCACCAGCTCGGGATGCTCGACGACGTTGGTGGCGTGGGAGACCACCCCCGGCAGGATCAACTTGCCCTCGGGCAGTGCGACGTCGTCCCAGACGGTGAACTCGTGCTCGTGGCGCACATTGCCCGCCTCAAAGGAGTACGCGCCGGCGTTGATCTGCAGCATGGTGGCCGCGATGTCGCGCATCGGGAAGTCGGTGGTGTGCGGGCCGTGCCAGGACCCCCAGCACAGGTGGAACCGGATCCGGTCGGTGGGCAGGTCGCGCAGGGCATAGTTGAGTGCGTCAACGCGCAACTGGGTGAAGGCCAGGTAGTCCTGGACCGATGGTTCGGGCTCGATCTGGTCGAAGTTCTCCGCGATCGAGGGGTCATCGATCTGCAAGATCAACCCGGCATCGAGTACCGCCAGGTACTCCTGGCGCAGCACATCGGCCCAGGCTTCCAGCAATTCCTCGTCACTGCCGTAGTACTCGTTGGCGATCCGGGAGGCAGAGCCCGGGGACACCGAGGTGATGAACGCATCCGTCACCCCAGCGGCATCGGCTGCGGCCTTTAGGTGCGCGGCGTCAGCAGCGATCGCCTCTGCCCCGGTGTAGGAGATCGGCCCGGTGACCTTCGGAAAGGACGGCTGGTTGCCCACGGTGATCCCGGAATCGGGATCTGCGTAGGCATCGGCGAACCGTTGCCGGTCGCGCCGGTATCCGAACCCGGTCAGTTGCACCTTTCCCGGCTCGGAGATCTGCCGGTCGGTGATCCAGGCCTCGTCGGTATCCAATTCCAGGCCGCTCGTGCGCTGGAAGATGTAGGACCACCAGGCCCCGTAGTCGGTCGGGGAGCTCATCGCCTTGCCGTACTCACCATCGCCGACGACGGTGATGCCGGTCTCCACCTGCCGGCGCACCAGCTCCTGGACCTGGGAGGCGAGGAACTCCGAGAACCCCTCCACTTCCTCACCCCGGGCGCGGGCGGCATTGGCCTCGATCAACTCTGGCGTCCGCGGCAGCGAACCGGCATGGGAGGTCTGGATCTTCTCGGCGCTGTTCAACATGCACGCATCGTGGCACAGCACGCGGTGAGTCCACATCTCCAGACCACCAGACCCGACGGCACTGACCGACGGCACTGACCAACAGCACTCACCAACGGCCCTCATTAGCGAGCGCTAACCTGAGCCGGTGACCATTCGGCTGATCGCCACTGACCTCGATGGCACCTTATTGGATGCTCATCAGCGGGTGACCGGACGAACTCGGGCGGCGCTGGCGGCCGCCCAGGCGGCGGGTATCGAGGTGGTCCCGGTCACCGCCCGCCAGCCCAGGGGATTGCGCCTCATCGCCGAGCAGGCCGGCCTCGAGGGCTGGGCACTGTGCGGCAACGGTGCGCACGCCCTTCATCTGGGCACCGAGGAGCACCTCTTCGAACAGCACCTGTCGGTCGAGGCCCAGTACGCGCTGGCCGAGGCGCTGCTGCACCGGCTACCCGAGGCGCTGTTCGTCAGCGTACGCGAGCGCGGCGAGGTGTTCGTGGCCCAGGAGGGGTACGCCGACATCGCCGAGGCCAACGACCACAAGCGGGATCCAGCGACCATGGGGGCGCACACCCTGGCCGAGGTGCTCGCCGAACCGAGCCTGAAGTTCGTGGTGCGCCACCCCGGCATCGATAACAACACTCTGGTGGCCACCATCCGGGGACTGGGCCTGCCCGGCTTCGCGGTGACCCACTCCGGGGCGCCATTCGTGGAGGTGATGGCCGAGGGCGTGAACAAAGCGTGGGGGCTGGGGCAGTTGTGCACACATCTGGGCATTGCACCGGAGCAGGTGGTCGCCTTCGGCGATGCGCCCAATGACGCCGAGATGCTCGCCTGGGCCGGCCACGGGGTTGCCGTCGCCAATGCAGCCCCCGATACCCTCGCCGTCGCCGATGAGGTCACCGGCGCACATACCGACGACGGCGTAGCAGCAGTCATCGAGAGAATCCTGAACCAGGAGGTACACCTGTGACCGGCACGCCACCCACCCAGCTCGGACAATTAGAGCTCGAGGACGAAACCCTGCCGATCATGCGTGCGGCACAGCCTGACGTGCCCGCCATCGTCGGCCTGCTCACCGATGATGTCCTCGGCCAGGGCCGGGAGGCCGATCCGGACGATCAGAGCTACCAGCAGGCCTTCGCCGCTATCGATGCCGACCCTAACCAGCTGCTGCTCGTGGCGCTGACCGGCGGCGGTCAGATCGCGGCCACCGCCCAGCTCACCTTCATCCCCGGCCTCTCCCGCGGCGGGGCGCTGCGTGCCCAGGTCGAGGCGGTGCGGGTGGCCGCCTCCCATCGGGGCCAGGGCCTGGGTGAGGCGTTCTTCACCTGGATGATCGAGTACTGCACCGCCCGCGGAGCGGCGATCCTGCAGCTGACCACTGACCGCCAGCGCACCGATGCTGTGCGGTTCTACGAGCGGCTCGGCTTCGTCGTCAGCCACCACGGGTTGAAACTCACCCTGGGACAGTAGGAATCGGGGAAAACCTGGTCCTACCCCTGCTCAGCGATAGAGCATCCTGCGCAGCAAGGCATCAGCCGGCCCGGCACGCCCGGCCCGGGCCAGCACCACGCACAGGACCACCGCGGCCGCCCAGCAGCCGAAGGACACCGCTGCCGTAGCACCGACCGACAGCACCGGGCCGAGGTCCATCCCCCACGGCGCGAGCACGATCGCGACCAGCGCCGACATCACGAGGTAGGCGGTCATCGATCGTTGTCCGGTCGCTGACAGGGCCGAGCTGATCGGGCCCTGCATGTTCTGCAGCCGGTGACCCACCAGCGCGAAAATCGCCAAGTAGCCCAGCCCGCCGGCGATCCCGGTGATGTCGTGCAGGGCGACCATCACGCCGGTGGGCAGCGGATCGGCACTCACCCAACTGGCGTTCAGCAGGCCCAGCGGCAGGGCTCCGAGGATCGACACCCCGGTGCCGATCCAGGCAGTACGCACCAACAACACCCAGTTGGTCAGCGCATCCTCAAGGAGCCGCCGGCGCCCGGCCCACACGCCGATCAGTAGCACCGGGATGACCGGGTACATCACCAGGATGAAGAACGGGTTGAACGGATACTCGATGGCCCGGGTGAGCACCGACTCCAGGTAGTTGCTCGGAACGTCGGCCGCCCCTTCGGTGAACGCAGCAGCCTCGCCGCTACCGTACATCCCGATCCAGAGCAGGCTGATCAGGATCACTTGCACGGTCAGGAAGATGGTGGTCACCCGCCGGAGCCGGCGCTCGTCACGAAGCACTAGCCCGGCCAGCAGCACACTGGCCAGCCCGTAGGTGCCCAGGATCTCCCCGGAGAAGATCAGCGCACCGTGGATGAAGCCGAACAACAACAGCAACCAGCCGCGGCGGCGCAGCACCTTGCGGATCTTCGTCGTGGGTGCGTCCTGGCGCTGGAACTTGCCAATGATCATCACCAGCCCATACCCGAACAGGGCGGTGAACATCGTGTAGGACCGCTCGTGGACGAAGACGGTGCGCAGCAGGTTGGTCAGCTCGTCCCCGGCGCTCTCGGTCACCGGTGCCAACATCACCTCGGTGGCCGGCAGGTACACCGCGCCGTAGGCCAGACCGATCAGCAGCAGCATGAAGCCGCGCGCCAGGTCCGGTGCGAGAGAGCGGGTGCGGGGACGGCTCGCCAGCGACGGCGAGGGGTGAGGCGAGTTCATCGGGCACCGTTCTTCGGATCGGGTTCGGGCCGATTCGATGCTCCCGGTGCGCGCAACGGTTTTTTGAGTGCCAGAAGTCACCCTCTGGCAGATTCCCGCAACGACGGCGGTGCCCGCGGCTGCCTTAGCTGGGCCGCGCAGCCTTACGGGTAATGACTCTCCTTGGCCAAACTGGACCGACGCCGCCGGAAGTCCTCGATCGGCCAGAAACTCGCGCCGCCGATGCGCACCGAGATGACCGCGCCCTGCTCGTCCCGGCTGTAGGTGACCTTCTCCCCCACCGGTCCGAACCCGGCATTGCGTTCCAGCTGCAGGTGGTCGGCATCGATCGGGGTGACCTCGGTGTAGGAGTTCGCCGGGTCCTGGTCGGCCGGGCGGATGATGACCAGCCGCTCGCCAAGCTCGACCACATCGGCCACACCCCACAGGTTCGCGAACCGGCCGGTGTAGGTGGATGCGGCGCCTGCTTCCGCCGGCGTCGACGGCGCGTCGTCGGGGGTGTCCAGCGCCAGCTCGATCAGCGCGATCAGGCCGATCGCCAGCCGCTCCGCGGGACCATCGATCGCGTTGGTCAGCACCGTGATGGCCAGCCCGTCCTTCGGGTCCAGGAAACTGCGGCTGAGCTGCCCGGGAAAGGCCCCGCCGTGACCCACCATGGTCCGGTCGCCCTGCACCGCGATCGACATGCCCACCCCGTAACGGCCGGCTTCCTTACCGCGGTTCTCGATCACCGTCTCCAGGCGCTGGACCACCCGCTTACTGCGGTCGGTGAGCAGCTCCGGTTCGCCCAGGGCGTGTGCTGCCAGGTACCGGGTCAGCTCCCGAGCCGTGGAGTACAGACCGGTCGCCGGGGCCAAGGCGCCGGTGCAGATCTGCTCGATCGTCTCCCGGGTGTCGCTGCCGGACAGCAGCCCGGTGTGGCCGGTGGCGTACTCCTGGGCGCGGTCGGCGTCGTACTCGGCGCCGGTGCGCTGCAGGCCGAGCGGGTCGAGGATGTGGGCCTGCAGGTACCTGTCGAAAGACTGTCCGGAGGCTGCTTCGATCGCCTGGCCGAGCAGGCCGTAACCGATGTTGGAGTACTTGAACTCCTCGTTCGGGCGGTACACCTCACCGTCCTCGATCGCCGTTGCCAGCAGATCCTCGACGTCGGGAAAGGGTCGCAGGCGCTGCCAGAAGTCGGAGTTGCGCCCATCGCGGTTCACCCCGCCCTGGTGCCCGAGCAGCTCGCGCAGGGTGACCTCGGCGATCGAGGCATCAGCCTCGCGCAGTCGAGGCACCCATTGCCCGATCGGGTCATCGAGGCGGAGTTCGCCCCGTTCGACCAGTTGCATCACCGCCGTGGCGGTAAAGGTCTTGGAGTGGGAAGCGATCCGGAACAGGTGCTCACCGGTCAGGGCTTCGCCCGTGCTCTCATCGCCCACCCCGAGGGCGACGTCGAGCACCAGCTCACCGCGGTAACGCACCGCGGCCTGGACGCCGGGTAGACGCACAGCGTCTGCCTGAAACTGCAGCCAGTCACGCAGGTAGGGGGCAATGGCACGGACGACGTCGGCAGTACTCATCGCGTCAGGCTACCCAGCCCCGGCGGTCCGCTCGGTGCAGACTGCGGCCTTCCCTCCTGCGGCGGCCCAGCCGCCGTAGCGCGGGGTCGATATGCCGGCGAGCGGGCGCCGAGAGCCATGCGCCGGCGGGCTCCTGGCTGAACAGGGAGACCGCCAGCTGTGGATGACGCTCGGCAAGCTCGGTGGCAGCCTCCATACCGGTCAGACCGCCCCGACGACCGCGACAGTCTTGTTGGCGCCCAGGCCCGCGAGCTTCCCGCCAGTCGACCAGCCGGGTGGAGATGATCCAGCTGGTGCATGCTCACCAGCAACCAGGGGTCCGGTCGAGGATCTCGGCCAGGTCCACCAGCCGGTAACCGAATGCCTCATGCAGGATCAGCACGGGGTGTTTTGCCGGACTGAGCCGTTCCCTCGACGGCCACACTCCCAGAGCCGGGATCCAGCACGCGCTACGATCACCTGCGTAGGCGCTTCAGGTAGGTCCGGCGAAAGGACCGTTCGTCGTGCCGGTCACCGAGCACCAGCAGCTGGGCCTCTCCGGTGGGGATGCGCTCGGCGTCGTAGTTCAGGCTGTCATCGGGGTCGGTCACCGCAACGATGTGACATCCGGTGCGCCGATGCACCTCGGGGTTGCGCACCGACAGGCGCGCCAGCGATGCCGGTCGCGGGACCAGGAAGAGCTCATAGCCTTCTGCGATCACGACCCGTCGGCTCAGCCCGGCCCGGTTCCAGATGTCCGTGGCCCCGATCGTCGCGTAGGACAGGACGCTGTCCGCACCAGCCCGGTACAGCGTTGCCACATTGCGTTCGTGGGTCGCCCGCGAGACCACCTGCAGCTCGGGACGCAGCCGCCTACAGTACAGGGTCAGGTAGGCATTGAGATCGTCGTCGTGCGAGGTGACCAGGACCGCGGAGGCTGACTCTAGACCGGCGGTCTCGAGCACCGCGCGATCCGCTGCGTCACCTTCGACCACGTTCATCTGCCCGTCCACGCGGCCCGGGACCTGTTCGACGATCGTGTTCGGAACGTCCTGCTCGCTCAAAGCCCTGGCTGCGGCACGCCCCACGCGCCCACCGCCCAGGATCAGCACTGGGTCCTCCGACCGGTCCTGGATTCCGAACTGCTCCTCATAGCCACCCAGCTCCTGGGCTTCACCAGCCAGGATGAGCACTGTGTCCGGGGTGATCTGCTGCTCGGGCTCCAGTGGCCGCAGCTGCCCATGGCGCATGATCGCCAGGATCCGCACGCGTGAATGTATCTGCTGCTTGGCTTCGCGCAGGGTCAGCCCCATCAGTGGGGTGTCGCGCAGCGCAGCCTCGGCGATGACCGTCTGCCCGAAGTTCCCGATCCGGTGGGCGCGGCCGCGCCTACCCAGGACCCGGACCGCCATCTCCTGGCCCAGGGACTTGCCCAGCTGGAGCACATGATCGGCGCCGGCAAGCTCGAGCACATCGACCGAGGCACGCTTGTCCGCGGTGACGGCGATGGCGACGTGCTTAGCCGCCTGTCGAACGGTGAACGCCACATTGGTGTTGCGGGTATCCGACAGCGTCGAGGCGACCAGGATCGCGCGGTCTGCTCCCGCCTTGCGGTAGGTGGCCGCCGAGTCCAACGGACCGACCATCACCTGCAGCCCCTGGTCGCGCAGGGTGCTGGCCGCATCGGCGTCCTCCAGCAGCACCACTGCGGGCACGTGCGAACGCTCAGCACGGGAGGCCACAGTGTGGGTCACGGCGTCGAGTCCGACGAGGATCACGTGATCGCGCAGATGGGCCGGGACCCGGCGTGGGGCGCGGGCAGCCTCCCGGCGGTCTAACCACGGCGAGACGATGTACTGGATGGCGAAGAACGGCAGCAGCACCACGATGAACCCGGCGCCACTGACCAGCACCAACATGGAGAACAGTCGCCCGCCGTCAGAGGTGAAGGTGATATCGCCGTACCCCAGGGTCGACATCGTGCTGATCGTCCAGTACACAGCAGTGGCCCAGGAGTGGCTCTGCCCCTCGGCGGACATCAGCAACTGGAAGAGCGCACTGTAGCCGGCCACCATGAGCAGGCCGATCCCCAGCAGTGTCCTGGCGATCCGGGCACGCCGCCGTCTGGGTGCACTGCCTTCGGCGCTGCGCTGCGTGGATGCCGTCAGCCTGGCCATCGACGCCCCCTTCTGCATGGGTTGTGCCAACGCCGACCAGACTTCCCGGCACACCACGAGGCAGCGTACGCCGGTGCCGGACCGGGCACAATCGGATATTGCCCAGCAGCTACCGGTCGAGCTGGATCCGGTTCCAGGCGAGTGACGTGAGCACCGCGAAGCATGCCGGTAGCACCAGCACGGCAGCCAGCTGACCGGCGTGCACCGCCTCTGGCTGCACTGCCCAGAGGGCGTGCGCGGCGAACGGGAGCCAGGCCGCGTGCTCGGCCAGTGCGATCGCACCCACCTGACCGGCGATGAGAATGGCCAATGTGGCGGCGATACCGGGCAGCAAACCGCGGCCGAGGGTTGCCGCCCAGGCAGCGGGCACCACGATCAGCCCCGCCAAGACCGTCAGGAGGAGCTGTCGGGCGAGTTGAGCGACCACACCCGCATCGATGGGGCCGAGGTCCAGGGCGAGGCCGGCGCCCAGGACCAGTACGGTCAGCGCAATTGCGACCAGCACCACCCAGGCGGCGTAGACCATCAGCTTGGCCGTGGCGATCGTGGCGCGCGAGACCGGCAGAGCGAATAGACCGGTCATCGTGCCCTCGGTGAACTCTCGAGCGAAGGTCCAACTGAGCACCACACCACAGGCCAGCATGTTCCCCACGGCGGTGATCTGTGCGGCGGTGCCGGTCAGTAGCGGCCAACCGTCTTCAGTGCCGAGGGGTCCGAGCTGAGCGATCACCTCCTCGTTGCCTGCCCGGGCGGCACCAACGAGAGCTCCGGCAAGAACAGCAACACCGAGGACGGCGAACATCGACGTGGCGGGATAGACGCGGGAGGCCATCGCCTTCTGCATCTCGACTGACATTGCGGTGCGCAGCGGTCTCATCCCTGCCTGCTCATCTCATCACGGTGGACGCTGACGAAAAACTCGTGCTCCAGGTCCGTCTCGCCGGGGTCCAGAGTGCCGATGATCTGGCCGCGATTCATCACGGAGATCCGGTCGGCGACCCTGGCGACCTCGTCGAGATGATGGCTGGAGACCAGGACTGCTGCTCCGGCGCGCGCCCGGCGGGCCAGCACCTGGCGCAGAAGGATCACCCCGGCCGGGTCCAGGGCGTTGGTCGGTTCGTCCAGCACGATCACGTCCGGGTGGTGCTGCAGAGCAGCCGCCAGGCCAAGGCGCTGCCGGTTCCCTTGGGACAACCGCCTGGTCCGCACCTGGGCGTACCGATGCAGATCCAGCTCGGCCAGGGATTCCTCGACAACCCCCGCAACGCGGCGGGGTGCCACACCCCGCAACCGGGCCGCCAGCCTCAGGTTGGCCATCACGTCAAGCTCCGGGTAGGCGAACGGGTGCTCCACCAGGTGGCCGGCCTGCGCCCACCGCGACGGTGGTAGGTCCTGGACGGCTATCCCGTCGATGCTCACGCTGCCCTCGTCCAGGGGCACCATGCCCAGGACGGCGCGCATCAGGGTGGTCTTACCGGCACCGTTCAACCCGACCAGGGCGTGAATCTGGCCGGCACCGACGGTGAGGTCCACGCCGAACAGTCCGGCATCGGTGCCGAAGACTCGCCTGGCCGCGCTGATCTGGATCGGATCATCCATCGCTGCCCTCCAATGTGTGTAGCGCCGCTTGCAGGGCGCCGGTCATGCTCAGCTGCTCCGCATCGGCCCAGGTGAACAGCGCGGCGGTCATCGCAGCCAGCAGCGCCGCCGCTGCCACTGCCGCGGCCAGGGGGCTCGCACCATCGGCGATGAGCTGGTCGCGGATGCGGGCCTCGGTGGCCTGGTTGTTCAGTGCGCTACCGGCCCGCAGGTCCGGTGAGGCGGCAATCACTCGCACCCGGCGGCGGACTACTGCAGTGTGCGGCTCGGGCAGTGAGGCGAGCATCTCGCGCACTCCGCGGGCCGCTCGCGTCAGGGGCGCCAAGTCCACCGGCTGGGCGGCGATTCCGGCGGCAAGCACTGGGTCATAGGGATCGGCCAGGACGACGCTTTCCTTGCGTGCGAAGTGCCGGAAGAAGGTCATCTCGGTGACACCGGCCGCCGCCGCGATCTGACCCACGGTGGTCTGTTCGTAGCCCTGGGCTTCGAACAGGTCCAGGGCGCACTCCATCAGTCGCTGATGGGTGCGCTGCCGCCGAGCCTGCATCCCGAAATGTTAGCCACTAACATTTGCCTTGTCCAACTTTTCGATGCGTTATGCCGTTTACTCCCACTCCCAGCAGGCGTAGGGTCCCTCGCGGTGAGCCGGGAAGCCTGGTCGGCGCACGTGAGATCCGCGTGCAGCAAGGAGGCCCCTATGGACGACATCATCTGGCTCACCGAGATCGACGACAACGCCATCGACATGGTCGGCGGAAAGGCCCTCGGGCTCGCTGCACTGCTCCGTGCCGGGGAGCGGGTTCCCCGCGGTTTCTGCCTGACCACTGCAGCTCACCTCCGAAATGAGGCACCCCGGCAGGCACTGCTGGCCGCGTACCAGCAGCTCGGGGGCGGGCCAGTCGCCGTACGGTCCAGCGCGACGGCGGAAGACTTGCCCGATGCCAGTTTCGCCGGTCAACAGGAGACCGTCCTGGACGTGCGAGGCGAAGCAGAGCTCATCGCAGCTGTGCATACGTGCTGGCAGTCTCTGGAGAGTGCGCAGGCTCGCTCCTACCGCGAGGCACGCGGCCATGCGGACCGGCCGGCCGCGATGGCGGTGGTGGTGCAGGAGATGGTGGAACCAGCCGCCGCCGGGGTCACCTTCACCGCCAACCCACTGACCGGGACCCGGACGGAGGTGGTGATCGACGCGGTCGCTGGCCTGGGTACCGGTGTGGTCGACGGCTCCGCCGCCACCGACCACATCGTCCTGGCCGACGACCAACGGCCCTTCGGGCGCGGATGCCTGTCCGCGATACAGGTCGCCGAGCTCCGGGAGACCGGCCGCCGGGTGCAGGAACGCCTGGGCAGCCCCCAGGACCTGGAGTGGGCGTTCGACGGCGACGGACGGCTCTGGCTGCTGCAGGCACGCCCGATCACCACACTGTTCCCGCTCCCGGTAGCCGTCGACGCTGACGACCTGCGCGTCTACCTGGAGGTCGGTCACCTCCAGGGGATACGCCGGCCGGTGACGCCGATGGGAATGTCGATCTTCCAGCATGTCCTCGGTGACTGGTTGGCAGCCCACGACCTACCCGGGAACACCGGTCTGGTCGACATTGGGGGCAGGATGTTCATGGACATCACCGGCATGATCCGCAATCCGCTGATGCGCAAGCGGATTGCGGCGGCGATGGAGCTCTACGGGCCAGGGGTCGCCCACGCGGTCGACCGGCTCCTCGACGATCCCCGACTGACCCCGCGCAGGGCGAGGGCGGTCACCATCGCAAGGGCACTGCGAGTCGCCACCCGCCTTGCCCCTGGTCTCATCGCGGGTGCCGGCCGCGCTCTGATCGACCCGGTCGGCACTCGTCGACGCGCCCATCAGATCGCCCGCCGGGTGGCGGCCCGCCGGCGCCCGGAACCCGCAACCGCGGCCGACCGGATCGAGGTGGCGGCCAGCTATCAGGCGCCGTTGCTCGGCGGCGCGATGCTGCGCCTGCTCCCACCGTTGTACGCCGGTCTGGCGGCGCCGAGGATCGCCGCAGCCCTGCTCGGGCCGACAGCGCTGGACGGGGAGATAGACGCCACCCAACGGGGCATGCCGCACAACGTGACCACCCAGATGGATCTGGATCTGTGGCAGGTCGCGGTGTCCGCCGCACCGCACCGGCACCTGCTGCTGAACACCCCTGCCGAAGATCTGGGCAGGCACTATCAACGAGGCGAGCTCCCACAGTTCGGACTGGAGGAGTTCCTGGGGCGATACGGCCACCGGGGCCCGGCCGAAATCGACGTCGGAATGCCCAGGTGGTCCGAGGACCCGACCGCGTTGTTCGCAGCGCTTGCCGGGTACCTGCGCTCGGAAGACTCGGATCAGGCACCAGATGCCCGTTTCGCCCGCGCCGCCGAGGAAGCCGAGACCGCGATCGACGAACTGGTCAGGCGAGCGAAGCGGAGTCGACCGGTGCGAGCCAGGTTCGCGGGCTTCCTGTTGCGCCGGTCCCGAGAGCTAGCCGGGCTTCGCGAACTGCCTAAGTTCGTCTGGCTGTACGCCCTGGAGGAAGTCCGCCGCCAGCTGCTCGCAGCCGGAGCAGCACTGGCCGAGCAGGGGCACCTCGCCGGACCGGGCGACATCATGTTCCTCACCCTGGACGAGGCACGGGCCGCGGCGGGCGGCGATGACGTCCGGGACCTGGTGGCCCGGCGCCGGGCTGAGCACCAGCGCGAAGTCAGACGCACCTCGGTACCGGGCCTGCTGCTCTCCGATGGGACGATGCCGCAGAACCTGCCCGGCGAGCCGGCCGCCGGCGACGAGGACACCCTGGCTGGCATGCCGGCCGCGGCCGGTGTGGTCACCGGGACGGTCCGGGTGGTCCATGACCCGGCCACTGCGCAGATCGAACCCGGGGACATCCTGGTGGCCGCGACCACCGATCCGGCGTGGACCCCGTTGTTCCTGACCGCCGGCGCCCTCGTCACCGAGACAGGCTCGCCGGTGGCGCATGGTCCCACTGTGGCCCGGGAATACGGCATCCCTGCGGTGATCTGCGTGCCCGACGCCACCACCCATCTGGAGGACGGTCAGGTGGTCACCGTAGATGGCAATTCCGGGGTGGTCCGGCTTGAGCCAGCCGAGAAGGTGGACGGCCGGTGAAGGCACTGATCATGACCCTGGGCACCCGCGGCGATGTGCAGCCGTTCGTAGCATTGGCCCGCGGCCTGGCTGAGGCCGGGCATGAGGCGCTGGTGTGCGGGCCACACCGGTTCGAGGACTTCGTAGTTGGCCGCGGCGTGGAGTTTTCAGGTGTGGACGATGGGCCGATGCATCAAATGGACTCTGCTGCAGGCGCAGGGGAGGCGATCCAGGGCGGTGCGCGAGCGCGGGTCCGCCAGGTTCGCCAAATGCCGGTGATGTTCGAGCAGGTGCTGGCGGACTGCTGGCGGGTCGCCTCCGGCGCCGGGGCAGATGCCGATCTGGTCATACACAACGGGCAGGTACTGGCAGGGCAGCACATCGCCGAGGCCCTGGGAGTACCGGCCGCACTGGGCACGCCGCTGCCGATGTATGTGCCGACCCGGGAGTTCCCGTGGCCAGGGCAGACCCTGCCAGTCAGCACACCGAAATGGGCTAACCGGATGAGCTACGCGGGCATGAAGCTGCCGAACCTAGTCTTCCGGCGGGTGATCGATCGCTGGCGGCATGAGTCCCTGGGCCTGCCCCGCCGGCGCGGGCGGCACGATCCGAGACAGCGCCCTGATGGTGTGCAGGCACCCGTGCTGCACGCATTCAGCCCATCTGTGCTGCCGCGCCCCACCGACTGGCCAGCCACCGCGCAGGTCACCGGCTACTGGTTTCCCGACGACGATGCCCCACTGCCACCACAGGTCGAGCACTTCATCGCCGCCGGTGAGGCCCCGGTGTTCGCCGGGTTTGGATCGATGAGTGGTCTCGACCCGAGGGCGGTGACCGAGCTCGTCGTCGCGGCTGCGGCTCGCACAGAGCGGCGACTAGTGCTGGGGCCGGGCTGGGGCGGTCTGGACGGCGATGTGGCGCAGACGGCAGCAGCGCGGCTCGGGGTGGAACTGTGCGTGGTGCACGACGTCGATCACAGGGCATTGTTCCCGCAGATGGCGGCGGTCGTGCACCATGGCGGCGCGGGCACCACCGGCACCGCATTCGCGGCGGGGCGACCTCAGGTCGTGTGTCCGTTCGTGGCGGATCAGCCGTTCTGGGGCGAGGTGGTCCGAGCCCGTGGCGTGGGCCCGGCGCCACTGCCGCAGCGGCGGATGACCGCCGACTCCCTGGCAGCACGCATCGAGCTGGCACTCGATCCTCGCACCGAGGCAGCCGCTGCCCAGCTCGGAGCCCAGATCGGCAGAGAGGACGGTGTAGCAGCGGCGGTTGCTGCAGTCATCCGTGCCGCCTGAGGTCCTGATCACGTCATTCATCGGCGACTACATGCCCGTGTAGCATACTACAAGTTCGTGTAGTCTGGTCCGATGAACGCATCCACACCAGCGACACCGAACTCCGATCTGACCGGCCGTGCGCGCATCCGTGACGCCGCCCTGGCGGTATTCGCCGACCGCGGAACGAAAGGCACGACGGTCCAGCTGGTCGCCGAGCAGGCAGGTGTATCGACCGGTCTGATCCGGCACCACTTCGGCTCCAAGGCGGGCCTGCTGACCGCGTGCGACGACTACGCCATTGGCACCATGCTCGACCAGGCGCGGAGCGCACTGGACGAGGAGACTGCCGCTGATCCGGGGGTCGTTGAGGAGATGTACGCCACGGACCGAGCCGGATCCCGATACCTGGCCCGGGCACTGGCAGAAGGAACTAGCGCAGCCGTCCAGCTCTATGCGGCGGGAGCTGACCTCGCCGAGCGTTTCCTCTCCGAACGCTGGCCGGACCGCTTTCCCCCCGGATCGATACAGGTCCGGGACGCCGCGGGGGTCATGGGCACCATGCACCTGAGCCCACTCATCATGCACGCTCACCTGTCCCAGCGCATGGGCGTCGATGCCCTCGACCAGGAGGGCGCACCCCGGGTGGCGGCCGCGATCGCCACCGTCTATCAGACAATGGCCGACTTCTTCGATGCCGAGGAAGGTCAACGGATCGCCGATGCACTCCCCGGCTCCACAGACGACGACGGCCCGAAGGGGCACCAAACCGCAGGAAGGGGGCCGTCATGACAGGCGCAGCGATCGAGGTCCACGGTCTCGCCAAGAAGTTCGGCTCCACCGCCGCCCTGGATAGCCTCGAGCTGCAGGTGGCGACCGGGGAGGTGCATGGTTTCCTCGGACCCAACGGAGCAGGCAAGACCACAACGCTGCGCATTCTCCTCGGCCTGGTCCGCGCCGATTCCGGGACCGTGCAGCTGCTTGGCGGCGATCCGTGGCGGCAGGCCGCCGAGCTGCACCACCGGCTGGCCTACGTCCCTGGCGATGTCGCCCTCTGGCCGAACCTGTCCGGCGGCGAGATCCTGGATCTGCTCGGGGGCCCGCGTGGCGGCACCGACCCCCGCCGCCGCGCCGAGCTCGTGGACCGCTTCGATCTAGACCTGCGGACCAGGGCGCGCGCGTACTCCAAGGGCAACCGGCAGAAGGTCGCCCTGGTCGCCGCGCTGGCAGCACAGACCGAACTTCTCATCCTGGACGAACCCACCTCCGGGCTGGATCCACTGATGGAGGCGACCTTCCGCGAGTGCATCGGCGAGGAACGCCAGCGCGGACGCACCATCCTGCTCTCCAGCCACATCCTGGCCGAGGTGGAGGCACTCTGTGACCGGGTGAGCATCATCCGCGCCGGTCGCACGGTCGAGAGCGGGACCCTCGCCGATCTGCGGCACCTGTCCCGGATCACCGTCACTGCCGAGCTCGCCACCCCCTCCAGCAGCCTCGCGGACCTCCCCGGTGTGCACGTGGTGTCACAAAATGGTCCGGCAGTGCGACTCCACGTCGATCCGAGTGCACTCGACCGGTTGTGCGCCCGGCTCGCACAGGTCGGTGTGCGTGACCTCTCTGCCGTACCACCCACGCTGGAGGAGCTGTTCCTGCGCCACTACGGCGCCGAGATGGAGGGCCGCCTCGTGCCGAAGGAGGCCCGGTGAGTGCGCCGGCAGCGCCGATGGGGACGAGGGGGCGTCCCCCGAAGGCGAGTCAAAACCGATGGCCCGACACTCTGGCCGGCACGGGGCACCTAGTACGACTCGGCCTGCGCCGTGACCGGCTCCCGATCATGTTGTGGATCACGGTCACCGTCGCGATCGTGCTGGGCGGGGTGGCAGCTGCTGAGACCACCTATCCGACTGCCCAGGACCGGCAGGCCCGGTGGGAACAGCTCCAGAGTGTGCCGATGCTCGTGGTGTTCCAGGGCCGAGCCTTCGCCGACACCGCCGATGCGCTCGCCGTCCAGCAGGCGTTCGCCGTCGGCACTATGGCCGCGGCTCTCGGCGCGGTCATCGTCGTTGCCCGGGGCACCCGGAACGAGGAGTCCTCCGGGCGGCGCGAGCTGCTCGGAGGGCTGCCCATGGGTCGGCACGCCGACCTGGCGGCGTCCCTGGGCATCGCCCTGGCAGCGGGAGCGATGATCGCGGCTATGGTCGCCGGTGGCCTGGTCACCTCGGGAAAGCCGATCGCCGGATCCCTCGCACTGGCACTGGTCATCGGTGCGGCAGCGTTGACGGGTACGGGGCTCGCGGCCATCGCGGCACAGCTCGCGACACGTGCCGGCTCCGCGATGTGGCTGGCGTTCGGCGTGTTCTACACCCTGCACCTGTTCCGCGGTCTGGGAGCGGCTAGTGATGGGAGCGCGCCGTGGCTGACGTGGGCGGTTCCGAACGGATGGTGGGAGAACGTGCGGCCCTTCGCCGGTGAGCGCTGGTGGCTGCTTCTGCCCGCCCTCGCATGGATCCTGCTCAGCGTCATGGTGGCATTCTTCCTGGCCGAACGCCGCGACCTGGGGGCAGGGATCCTGCCGGTGCGGAAGGGCCCTGCGCATGGAGCTCGATGGCTGCGGACGACCTCCTCCCTGGCGTGGCGGCTGGTCCGTGCTTCGGTGATCGGATGGGCGGTGGCCATCGCAGCACTGGGTTCTGCACTGGGCTACGTCGGTGCCGGCGCCATGGCCGAGTACGCGGATCTGCCCTGGGTTCGCCAGTGGGCTGCTGAGCTGGGGGTGGCGCCCGAGAGCTCATTCTTCACCTACGTCGTCCTCGTGCTCGTGTTCCCTCTGGCCGCGCAGGCGCTGCACACCACACTGCGGATCCGCCAGGAGGAGAGCGGCGGGACCGCCGAGCTGATGTTGTCGGGTCCGACGGGGCGCATGGCCTGGGCGATCTCGTTCGCCGGGGCTGCACTGATGTCACCGGTGGTGCTGTTGACCGTGCTGGGGGCTTCGGTGGGGTTCGGCTCCTGGATCGGCGGCGGCCGACTCGTGGCCGACGTCGCGCAGTTCACCGCGCTCACCGTGTCGCTGGCGCCAGCAATCTGGACGGTCGTGGGCGTCACGGTGCTCGCGCACGGCTTGATCCCGCGCCTCAGTGCGGCAGTAGCGTGGACGGCACTGGGCGTGGGGATCCTCACCGAGATCGCGGTGAAAATCGGGGTGCTCCCGCAGGTGCTGTTCCTGCTCCTCTCCCCGTTCGCCCACGTCAATCCGTACTATCGCAGCACCATGGCGGTCTACCCGGTGCTGACCCTCGTGTCGCTCGTGCTTGTGGCCGGGGGCGTGTGGGCGATGCGCCGGCGTGACCTGCCCACCTGAAGCGACTCGGCGGCTGTGTCACCCGGCCGAGGCCAGCGCGAACGGCAGTACCGCATCCGCCCCGGCGAGCCGCAGCTCTCGCGCTGCCACAGTCATCGTCCAGCGGGAATCGATGAGGTCATCGACCAGCAGCACCGGTCCGTCCTGCTGAGCCAGGCCCGCACGGAGCTCGGCGCCTACGGCCAAGCGGCCCCAGACCCCGGCTAGCCGGAATGCGCTGTTGCCACCGGGCTCACCGGTGGGCCCGCCGTCGACCAGGTCCAGGCTGCCCAGAAACGGCAGCCTGCCGCGCTCGCTGAGATGCCGGGCCAAAGACGGCACCAGTAGTGGTCGGCGCCGGGAACTGATCGCCGCCACGGCCACCGGGCGCTGGGCCCAGTCCCAGTCCGCCAGGACCTGGATCACCGCGGCGAGCACCGGTTCGGGTGCGGCGTCGTCGTCGGCCTCGAACACCTGACGCAACCGCTGACCCCAGCCCAGATCGGAAAACCGGGCCAGCACCCGCCCCCGCTCCATCGCCTCACCCGGGGCGATCCGGCCCTTGACCTCCACCCCAAGCCGGGTCATCCCCGAGGGCCACTGGGCGCGGGCCTCCAGGGGCACGCCGACCTGGCTGAGCTGTCCGGTTGCCAGCTGGGCCGCATCATCGGGCACGTCGGTGGGATACCAGGGTCCGGCGCACACATCGCATCGCCCGCAGTCGCTGGCCGTCGGGTCATCCAGACTGTGCTGCAGAAACGCCATCCGGCACTCGCTGCCCGCCAGGTAGTCCAGCATCAGTTGCTGCTCACGCTCGCGCGCCCGGGCCACCCGCGCATAGCGCTCCTCGTCGTAGTCCCAGGGCTCACCGGTGGCCACCCAGCCGCCCTGCACCCGCTGCACCGCGCCGTCGACGTCGAGCACTTTGAGCAACAGCTCCAGCCGGGTGCGGCGCACATCGACCAAGGTCTCCAGGGCAGCGGTGGACAACGGCCCGTTCGCCTGCTCCAACGCTGTCAGCACTGCATCGGCCTGGGACTGCCTGGGCATGGACGCGGCGGCAAAGTAGGACCAGATCTCGGTGTCCTCGGCCCCCGGCAACAACAGCACATCGGCCCGTTCGGTGGCCCGCCCCGCCCGGCCGACCTGCTGGTAGTAGGCCACCGGTGAGCTGGGCGCACCCAGGTGCACCACGAAGCCCAGGTCCGGTTTGTCGAAGCCCATTCCCAGCGCGCTGGTCGCCACCAGCGCCTTGAGGTGGTTGTCGCGCAGCGCGGCCTCCAGCTCCACGCGATCGGCGGGATCGGTACGGCCGGTGTAGGCGCGGACCTGATAGCCGGCCTCGCGCAGTGTCTCGGCGAGGTCCTGCGCGGCCGAGACCGTGAGCGTGTAGATGATGCCGCTGCCGGGCAGGTCGGCTAGGTGGGCGACCAGCCACCCGATTCGGGCACTCGCACCCTCCAGGTTGAGCACGCCCAGCCGCAGCGACGAGCGGGCCAGCGCCCCGCGGATCGTGCTCACCTGCCGGGGTGCTGCGGACCCATCGCGCCCGGTGCTGTCCCTGCCGGCACCCAGCTGCTCGACGACGTCGGTGACTACCCGCTCATTGGCCGTCGCCGTGGTCGCCAGCACCGGGGTGTCGGCGGGCAACCCGGCGAGCATGGTGCGGATCCGGCGGTAGTCCGGCCGGAAATCGTGCCCCCAGTCGCTGATGCAGTGGGCCTCATCGACCACCAGCAGCCCGCAGCGCTCAGCGAGTTCGGGCAGCTGCTCGGCCCGGAACCTGGGGTTGTTCAGCCGTTCCGGGCTGACGAGCAGCACGTCGACCTCATCGGCCCTCAGCTGCTCGCGCACCTGCCCCCACTCGATGGCATTCGCCGAGTTGATCGTCACCGCCCGGATTCCGGCCCGCTGTGCGGCGCCGATCTGGTCACGCATCAGCGCCAGCAGTGGGGAGACGATGACGGTGGGGCCGGCGCCGGCCCCCCGACGCAGAACGGTGGCCACGAAGTACACCGCGGACTTACCCCATCCAGTGCGCTGGACCACCAGCACCCGCTCCCGGCGCTGAGTGAGCGCCTCGATCGCTTCATACTGCCCGTCCCGGAAGTCGGCTTCGGTGCTGCCGACCAACTGGCGCAGCGCCTCCTGGGCTTGTTGCCTCATATCTCTGCACGGTAGGGCACAGCGGTGACGTCCTCATCATCGGTGGGCCCGGTTGTGGACACCGCCATAGACCACGCTGCTTGCGGGCGCTGGGCCGCCTGGACGCACTGGGTCGCGCGCATCGCCATAGACACCGCAACCCGTGATGGGCTACCTTGTAGTGACCAGTAACTGATATTTAGTCACTACGGAGTAGCAATGCCCCGTCCCCGCATCCCTGGCCGTCGACGCCATGTACTCGACGCCGCACGGGGCCTGGCCCTGGAGAAGGGCTGGCCGGCCACCACAGTTGCCGACATCGCCGCCCGCGCCGGCATCGGTAAGGGCGCGGTCTACCTGGAGTTCGCCGACAAGCCCGCGATCCTGGACGCGGTGCTGCGCCGCAGCATGCGAGGCCTGACGGCCGACGTACACCGCCGGGCACTCGACCATCCAGGCCTGCTCGACCTACCGACCGTGTACCGGCTGGCGATCGAAGCACTCCTGGCCGACCCGCTGATGCGGGCCTTCCACCTCGGAGATCAGAGCGTGCTAGGTGAACACGTGCGGTCGGTCAGCGATGACCGGTACCGGCAGCGGTTCGACTGGCTACTGGACTACATCGCGCGACTCCAGGACGCCCGGATGATCGACCCCGCCATCCCTCATCAGACATTGGCGCGGATGCTGAGCACCTTCACCATCGGCCTGCTGCATACACCCGGAACCCTCGGCCCCATCAGCGACGACCAGCTGCGCGAGAGCGTCGAACTATTCGCCCGCCTGGTCGGTCACGGTCTGACCACCGACGAACAGGCAAACCCCGAGGCTGCCCGAGCCGCCCAACTCGACCTGCTCAGAGCCCTCGAAGACCAACTCGATCACCTGGAGGACCAATGACCGCGATCTTCGACACCCATACCGACCTGAACGTCCTCGGTGGACCGGTCCGCCTGTACCGCGCCGGCGACACCGGCCCACCGGTGCTGCTCCTGCACGGGTCCATGCTCGACACCGCCCAAGGCATCTGGCACGACGTCATACCCCACCTCTCGGCCGACCACCAGGTGTACATCATCGATATGCCACGCCACGGCAGCAGCCGCCCGTGGCCGGGCAAACGCAAACTCGGCGATGCGTTCTACTCCCGGTTCCTGAGCGCCCTCCTCGACGAACTCGACCTGCAACAGGTTGCGATCATGGGCCTATCGATGGGCGGCGGGGTGGGGTACCGCTTCGCTCTGGCGCACCCCGAGCGGGTCAGCGCCCTGATCCCGGTCAACGCCGGCGGTCTCGGGGAGAAGCGGCCGTACCACTTCCTGACGTGGGCGATCACGCGGACTCCGGGTTTACTGCGCCTGAGCAGTTGGTTGCTGGCGCGCTTCCCCGGGTACCTGCGCTCGAACATGGCGAGCAACCTGGCGGCCAGGGCCGATACCCCCGGTTTCGACCGGATCATCGACCTGGCAATCGAGGAGGCGAAAGCCAAGAACAGGCAGGGCGAACGCGCGATGGACGACTGGCAACTCGACTGGTATGGCCCCTTTAGGACCCGGTTCGGCGACATTTCGGACCTGCGCACTCTCACAGTGCCGACCTTGTGGGTGCGGGGCGCCGACGATCCGCTCATCGGTCATACCGAGATGGCCGCCGCACACGGAACCGCCCCGGATTCGCGGTTCGTCACCCTCCCCGACGCCGGGCACCTGCTGCCCTACGACCAGCCGGACCAACTCGGCACCCTGGCCCGGGAATTCTTCGCTGAGGTACTCAATGAGGCAGCCACACCGGCTACGTCGCACCCCACCGAGCAGGACCACACATGACCGCGCATGCCGCTGCCAACCTTGCCGAATTCTTCCTGGAAGTTCTGCGCGAGCCTCCGTGTTGGCATGAATATGGCTAATGATCGCGTCCCGCTGTCCGTGCTCGAACTCACCCCACGCTCCCAGGGGATGACCACCCAGGAGGCGTTCGCAGCCTCCACCCGAGCCGCCGAGGAGGTAGACCGGCTCGGGTACGAGCGGTTGTGGGTGGCCGAGCACCACAACACCGAGCTGGCTCTCAGTGCGGCTACCTCGCTGTTGTTGGGCCCTTCGCCAACCACACCTCCGGGATTCGCCTCGGTTCCGGTGGGGTGATGCTGCCCAACCACGCCACGCTGATGGTGGCCGAGCACTACGGCACCCTGGCCACGCTGTACGGGGACCGGTTCGACCTGGGATTGGGCCGGGCGCCGGGGACCGACCCGGTGACCGCGGCCGCGCTGCGCCGGGGCAATCCCGAATTGGACACCTTCGCCCAGGACGTAGCCGAGTTGGCCGATTACCTCGGGGAGGCCAAGAAGGACGCCAAAGTGCGGGCCTTCCCCGGTCAGGGCACCAACGTCCCGATGTGGATGCTGGGCTCCTCGGTCGGCGGCGCGCAGGTAGCTGCGGCACTGGGGCTGCCGTTTTCCTTCGCCTCCCACTTCGCCCCGGAGATGATGACCGAGGCGCTGCGCCTGTACCGGGAGAACTTCAACGCCGGCGCCCCCACCGCCCAGGTGGACCGGCCGAGGGTGATGGCCGGCATCGGGGCCCTGGTGGCCCCGACCCAGGAGGAGGCGGACTACCTGTTCACCACCTACCAGCTAATGTCGGTGCGGATCCGCACCGGCCAGGCCGCACCACTGGATGCGCCGGTGCAGGACCTCAGCACCGTGCTGCCGCCACAGTTGGTGCAGATCGCCGACGAGGTGATGGGGATCAACGCAGTCGGCCCGCCACAGAAGGTCGCCGGTCAGCTGCAGGACTTCGCCGACGAGCACGACCTGGATGAGCTGATCGTGACTACCTACACCCACGACCCCGAGCTACGCCGTCGTTCCTTCCAGCTGTTGGCTCAGGAGTGGGGCCTGGACCCCCGGTAGGTCAGCACCACACTGGCGCCGACGTAGTAGGCCACATAGAGCACCGAGGCGGCCACCAGCCAGGCGGGCGGCTGCGGCATCAGCACCACGATGGCGCCGTAGCTGACAAACCACAACGCGGTGAGAACCATCGTCAGCCGCCACAGCGGTGCGGTCCGGGAGGGGTAGAGGTAGAGCACCGGGACGAACGCCGCCACGGACAGCACCAGCAGCACCGCCGTCGTCGTCGCGGGGGCCAAACCGAGGACGACGACGTAGAACGCCGCCACGTTCCAGTAGCTGGGGAACCCGCGAAAGAAGTGATCGGCGGTCTTGGCGTCGGTGCGGCAGAACTGGTAGCAGGAGGCCAGCAACACCACTGCGGCCACCGCCCCGCCGCCCCACCCGGCCGGCAGGAACCCCGCCGACCAGAGCAGCACCATCGGCGCGAAGGCATAGGTGAGGTAGTCCACGATGTTGTCCAACAGCTCGCCGTCGAACCGGGGCAGCCGCTCGGCCACCCGGAGCCTGCGCGCCAGGAAGCCATCGGTGCCGTCGATCACCATCGCGGCCAGGAACAGCCACAACACCACCTCGACCTCACCGAGGTAGGCGAAGTGCACCATGGCCAGGGCCAGCACCACGCCCACGGCGGTGAAAGCGTGCACCGCTGCGGCGGCGAGCCGCGCGGGCAGCGGTGCGGCAGGGGCGGGCCGTCCAGCCGTTGGTGCCATCGGGTCACAGTACCGGCGGCCCGGGCCCGGCGAACCCAAAATCCCTTGGTGCCACCCTGCCGCTCTCACAACCTCCCAGCATGCGTAGCGAGTACTGGACCGAGGAGCACGCCCGCGACTACGACCAGCCCGACGCACCCATGTTCAGCCCCGAGCAGATCCCGGTTCACCGGCGCGCCGTTCACTGCCGAGAGCACGGCGCATGTCTCGGTGTGGCAACGGCCGCACTCGCAGAGCCAATCTGTGCAGTAATCGCCCCCGGGCGCGGGAGGATGGGTGGGTGCTCACCGAGATCACCCAACCCGTGGACCTATGCCTGCCCTCAGGCGCGCTGAACCCCGCGGCCATCGGCTGGAGCCGTCACCCGCTGCACCGGGCGAACCTGCACCCGGCCCCGCTGGGCTCGCGCGCGGCGACGTGGAGTCGGACCAAGCGCCGGGAACACTGGAGCGTCGTGACCGACAGCCACGTGATCACCCTGACGGTGAACAGCCTGAACTACGCCGCCCAGCACCAGGTCTGGATTCTGGACCGCACCGACGGTTCGGAGGTGGAGGCCACCACGATCGTGCCGCTGGCCCGGCAGGTGGAACTTCCCGAGACCAGCGGCGGCGGCCCGGTGCGAGCACTGACCCGGGACCTGGCGATCGCCGTCGACTCCGAGGACGGGATCAGCCGGCTGCGAGTGAAGACCCCCCGGGTGAAGGCTGACCTGCACGTGCAGACCACCTCGGAGTCCCTCGGAGTGGTCATCCCCTGGGGCGACCGCCAGTTCCAGTACACCCTGTGCGCCTCCGCGTTGCCCGTGACCGGGCGACTCAGCATCGACGAGCAGGACGTGCCGGTCGGCCCCGGCTCCTGGGCGAGCCTGATCCACGGCCGCGGCCGGTGGCCCTATGCCACGACGTACACCTCAGCGGTGGGCTCGGGGGTTGTCGACGGTCTGCGCACCGGCCTGCACCTGGGCGGGCTGTGGACCGACGGCACCGGCACCACCGAGAACGCGCTGTTCCTGCAGGGCCGGGTCCACTACATCGATGAGGACCTGACCTGGCACTACGACGCCGCTGATCCGCTCACGCCCTGGGCGATCGAGGGTGACCGGGCGCAGGTGGAGCTGATCGGGTTCCATGACCGCGCCACCTCCACCAACCTGGGCATTGTGGCCACCACCAGCACTCAGCTGGCCGGGGTGTGGCAGGGCTGGATCGCCGACGACGGCGGGAGGCGCCATCGCGTAGACGGTTTGGTCGGGATGGCCGAGCACACCCAGAACCGCTGGTAGCGAGCCTGGGTCAGCGCTGGTGAGCGGGCGCAGTCAGCTGCCGGCGGTCACCGCGTGGGCCTGCTCATCGGCCTCCACGGCAGCTGCCCACTCCTTCTTCGCCGCCCGCCAGGCCTCATCATCCATCCCCCGGCGCCAGTACCCCGAGGCGGACAAGTCCTCCCGCGGCACGTCACGCTCGAACCGCAGGAAGGAGCGCACTTCCCGCACGAAGGTGGCGTCGCCATGGACGAAGGCGTGCACCCGGCCGGCGGAGAAGTCCAGGGCGCGCACTGCATCCACCAACCCGATACCCGGGGCGGTTTCGGCACCGTCACGGTGCAACCAGTGCACTGTGACGTCGGCGCGGGTGGGCATCTCCTGCTCTTCCGCGGCGTCGGCGACCTCCAGCAATACGGTTGCCCTGGCGCCCGGCTCCAGAACCGCCAGCGCCTCGGCGACTGCCGGCAGTGCGGACTCATCACCGACCAGCAGATGCCAGTCGGCGTCCGGATCGGGACGATAGCCACTCCCTGGCCCGAAAAACTGCACGGCATCACCGGGTCGGGCCTGCACCGCCCACGGGCCGGCGATGCCCTGATCGCCGTGCACCACGAAGTCGAGGGCCATCTGGCCCCGCTCCTTATCCCAGTTCCGGATGGTGTAGGTGCGCATCACCGGCCACAGCTCGGGATCGAGTTCGGCCTTGACCGCATCCGGGTCGAACGGGGCCTGCACTCCGGATCCCGGACGAGGCAGGAGAAGTTTCACGTAGGAGTCGGTGTCACCGGAGTAGGTGATCGGCAATCGGGCGCCATCGGGACCGCTGACCACCACCCGAACCATCGCTGGGGTCAGGTACTCAGTGCTGACAACCTGTCCATGAGTCACAGTCCGAACGCGTGCCACAGTGTCCTTTCTCAGAAATAAGTTAGGTATCCCTAACCTTAACTCACTCGGAGAGTGGTTTCGCTAGCGACGTAATCGGCAGTGCAGTACGGCGTCGCCGAGCCCTGCCCGCCGCGCTGGCCGAGCCCTGCCCGCCGCGGCGACGGGGCACGATTCGCGCCCCAGGGCCCGGAATCCCGTGCCCCCTGGCGTGCTTTCTGGTCCCCCGGCGCGTTTTCGTGCCCCCTGGCGCACTTTCGTGCCCCCTGGCGCACTTTCGGGTCCCCGGCGCGCTTTCGGGTCCCGTGGGCTTGCATACCTGCGGGCGCAGCGGCGCCGCGTATCGTCTCCAGGTGATGAACACTTCCACCTCACGTGCCGTGCTTGGCCTGGGCGTCGCCGCGATCGGGCGACCGGCCTATATCAACCTGGGCCACGACGTCGACCTCGCCGATGGCCGGGAGGTGCGTGATCTACGCCAGCGAACCCGTGAACTGGTGCAGGCCGCCTGGGACGCCGGCGTGCGGTACTTCGATGCCGCCCGCTCCTATGGACGCGGGGAGGAGTTCCTCGGCAGCTGGCTGAGCGAACACCCGGAGCGGCGGGCAGCGGCAACCATCGGCTCCAAGTGGGGTTACACCTATGTCGGGGACTGGCGGATCGACGCCGAACAGCACGAGGTCAAGGATCACTCCCTGGCCACGTTTACCCGGCAGTGGCCGCAGACCCTGGCGGCCCTGGGCAGCGCCCCGCAGGTGTACCTGGTGCACTCACTCACCCCGGACAGCCCAGTGCTGGGGGACACCGCCCTGCTCGACGGGCTAAACCGCCTCGCCGAGGACGGCGTCCGGATCGGGTTCTCCACGAGCGGACCGCAGCAGGGAGAAGTGATCCGCGCCGCGCTGGCACTGGGCTCGGCCACACCGTTCTCTGCTGTTCAAGCCACCTGGAACCTGCTGGAGGACTCCGCCGGCCCGGCACTGGCCCGGGCCCACGAGGCCGGCTGGTTCGTCGTGGTCAAGGAGGCGGTGGCCAATGGACGGCTGACCACCCGCGGTCAAAACGAGGCCCTGCACAATCTCGCCACCGACCGCGGCACCACCCCCGACGCCCTCGCACTGGCGAGCGCCCTGGACCAGCCATGGGCCGACGTCGTGCTCTCCGGGGCAGCCACGCTGCCCCAGTTGGCCCAGAACCTCGCCGCTGCCCACCTGCCCGGCCTGGATGAGACCGAGGTGGCGGACCTGGTGCGCCCGCCCCAGGAGTACTGGGCCGAACGCGCCAACCTGCCCTGGACCTGACGCGGCTAGTTCCGTGGGACCTGACGGGGCTAGTCCCGTGGCACCTGACGCGGCCAGTCCCCTGGCAGGCGACCCGGCTCAGGCCGTGGTCAGTTCCTTATCGGTGACCTGGCCCTTGGGCAGGTCCTTCTCCCGCATCGGCTCATCACCACTGGCCCGGAGCCGGCGATAGTACTCGCGGGCCTCGTCCTGGCGCCGGCCCTCGGCATCGGTCCCGATCGGGGCACCGATCATCTCCGGGCTGTATCCGAAAGCCTCCACCAGGTCTCCGGCGTGCTGCCGCAGCCGGGGCAGCAGCCGGTTGATGTAGGAGGTCACCGTCCGGGCGCGCTGGGTGGAGAGCCGACCGTTGAGCAGGTACCAGGACAGGTTCTCCTCGATCAGGGTGAGGCCGAACAGATCCCGCAACCAGGTCAGCACCTGTTTGGTGCCCTGGTCCTGGACCGAGTTCACCGATTCGGTGAAGGCCTCCCACTGCAACAGCTCACCGTGCGCTTTGGCGGCCTCGATCAGTTCGTTCTGGTGGGCGTTGAACGACTCGAAGGCGGTCGCCGGATCGGCGTCGCGGGTGTCCTTCAGCGCCATCGCCACCCTCTCCACCAGTGATTCCACCCGGTCCTCGAGCAGTTCGCGCTGCACCTCGGTGTCCTGCAGTTCGGTGGCCGAGCGGGCCTTGGAGCCCCAGTCTCGGATGGACTGCTGCACCCGCCGCAGCGGGGTGCGGTGCATCGTCATATCGGCCGCCTGGTCGGCCACGTACCGCACCGCACCAGCGACATCCATCTTCGCCATCGACCGGCCGAAGTCGGTGAGCAGCCGCTTCCCGACCAACTGCAGCAGAACGTTGTTGTCCCCTTCGAAGGTGACGTAGACATCGAAATCTGCGCGCAGCCCGGTCAACCGGTTCTCGGCCATGTACCCCGCTCCGCCGCAGGCCTCCCGGCTGGTTTGGATCACGTCCAGAGTGAGCCAGGTGGATAACGATTTGGAGGCGGCGGCCAGAGTTTCCAGGTCCTGACGGTCGGCGTCGCTGTCATGCTCTCCGGCGAACACCCCGTGGAACCTGTCGGAGAGCTGGTGGTGGGTGAACTGTGCGGCGTAGACCTTGGCCAGCAGCGGCAGTAGCCGGCGTTGATGGCGCTGGTAGTCCAGCAACAGCACCTCACTGTGCTCGTCGGCGCCGCTGAACTGACGCCGCTGATTGCCATAGCGCACCGCCGTGGCCAGCGCCATCTTCGCCGCAGTCAAGGCCGAACCGCCGAGGGAGACTCGGCCCTGAACCAGGGTGCCGAGCATGGTGAAAAAGCGCCGTCCCGGCGTCGCGATCGATGAGGTGTAGGTGCCATCGACAGCCACATCGCCATACCGGTTGAGCAGATTGACCCGGGGTATGCGCACCTGGTCGAAGGCCAGCCGGCCGTTGTCCACCCCGTTCAGGCCGCCCTTATACCCATCGTCCTCACCGCTGACCCCGGGCAGGTAATCACCGACACTGCCATCGTCGGCCTGGCGGCGGATCGGAACGTAGAAGGCGTGTACGCCGTGGTTCACTGCGCCGGTGATCAGCTGGGCGAAGACGACGGCGGCCGCGGCGTGCTCGGCCGCATTCCCGATGTACTCCTTCCAGGCCGCCCGGAAGGGGGTGTGCACCACGAATTCCTCGGTCTGCGGGTCATAGGTGGCCGTGGTGCCAATCGCGGCGACGTCGGAGCCGTGGCCGATCTCGGTCATCGCGAAACTGCCCGGAACCCTCAGATCCACGATCTTGGGCAGCAACTCCCGGTGGTGGTATTCGGTGCCCAGGTGCAATACGGCCGAACCGAACAGGCCCCACTGCACCCCCGCCTTGATCTGCAGGGAGGGGTCGAGCACCACCAACTCCTCGAACCCGGCGATGTTGCCGCCGGGCAGGGGCTGGTTACCCTCGGCGTCCGGAAAGCCGCGGTGGACCATGCCGTGGTCCACCAGGGCCCGGCTCTGCTCGAGAATGTGGGCGCGGTACTCCGCCATCGACAACCCCTCGGCCCGGGCGAACCGCTCATCGGTGTACAGATCGCGGATCTCTCGGCGCTGGGACCGCCACCGGCCATCGATCAGGTCAGCGAGCAGGGGGGCATCCAGAACAGGGGCGACGTCGGTGGGTTTGGGGGCGGTATTGGACATCAGTCCTCCAGAGCAGGTGCAGTCGTGAACGGCGGGGTCTGGGCCGCAGTTCCGGCCCAGATCCAGTCGGTGATCAGGTCGATGAGGGTCTGCGGGTCCAGGCGCTGGCCGGGCCCGGCGGCGAGCCACTGCTCACCGGTACCGCGCACGAATCCCACCACCCCGGCCGCCCAGGGCACGGCCAGGCGTAGATCGCCGTCGCTTTCCGCCAGTACCTGACGCAGTAGCCGGGCGACGTAACGCTGGACCTGGGTGATGAAGCTGGACATCGAGACGGTGTCGGACTCGATCCGAGTGACGAACCGGTAGACATTCTCCGAGCGGGCCGCCATCGAGACGTAGACCTCGACCATCGCCCGCAGCCGGTCCCGCGGCGGACCGACGCCTTCGACGGCGTGGCTGAAGGCCTCGGCCAGTTCGGCGAGTACCGCCGCGCCCACGGCCCCCTGCAGCCCCGCCTTGTCGGTGAAGTACCGGTAGACAATAGATTTCGAGGTGCCCATCGCGGTGGCCATCTCATCCATGGACAGTTCCGGACCGCCATAGTGCACGGCGCGGCGGGCGGACTGGCACAACTCACGACGGCGTTCTGCTCGGTGGGTCTTCCACCGCGTGGACCGGCCATCGGCGGGCGGAGAGACCGCGCCGGCGCTGCTAGGTTCCGTGACTTCACTCACAGACCGACAGTATCAGGTACTGTTGGTTCTGGACACCCGATCTTGTCGCCGAGCCAGCAGAGGACCTCATGGCCAACACCGCCCGCAAGACCTCCCGATCCGCGGCCGATGCGGCGCCGGAGAACTCACCGCGCGCAGCGATCGTGGGCGCGAACCGCATCCCGTTCGGCAAGGCAGGTGGCGCCTACGCCGCGGCCACCAACCTGGACATGCTCACCACCACCCTCTCCGGGCTGGTGGCCCGCTACCAGTTACAGGGCGAGCGTCTGGGTGACGTCGTCGCCGGTGCGGTGCTGAAGCACTCCCGGGACTTCAACCTGGCGCGCGAAGCGGTGCTGGGCACCGAGCTGAGCGCCCAGACTTCCGCCTACGACGTGCAGCGCGCATGTGCCACCAGCGTCGAGGCCGTCTGGTCGGTCGCGAACAAGATCCGCCTGGGCCAGATCGACTCCGGGATCGCGGCCGGGGTCGACTCGACCTCCGATGCCCCGATTGTGGTCACCGACAGGCTCCGCAAGACTCTGCTCCGCCTGTCCCGGGCCAAGTCGGTGCCCGAGCGCCTCAAACTCGTGGGCTCCCTGCGTCCCAGCGACCTGGCACCGGTCGCCCCGAGTGTCAACGAACCCCGGACCGGGCTGTCTATGGGTGAGCACCAGGCGCTGACCACCCGGCAGTGGAAGGTCTCCCGGGAAGAGCAGGACGCCGTCGCCCTGGCCTCCCACCAGAACCTTGCGCAGGCCTACCAGGACGGCTTCTTCGACGACCTGATCACCCCCTACAAGGGCCTGGTGCGCGATCAGTCCCTGCGCGCGGACACCTCCGCGGAGAAGCTCGCCGGGCTGAAGCCGGTCTTCGGGCTGACGGGGGCCGACCCGGCGAGTGCCACTATGACGGCCGGGAACTCCACCCCGCTGTCCGACGGTTCGGCGGCGGTCCTGCTGGGCACCGAGGAATGGGCCCAGCAGCGGGGCCTTCCGGTGCTGGCGCACGTGATCGACGCCGAGTCCGCCAGCGTGGACTTCGTCCGCGGACAGGACGGGTTGCTGATGGGCGGCGCCTACGCCGTGCCGCGGTTGCTGCACCGGCAGGGGCTAGGTCTGGACGACTTCGATTTCATCGAGATCCACGAGGCCTTCGCCTCCGTGGTGCTGACCACCACCGCGGCCTGGGCCGATGAGAAGTTCTGCACCGAGAAGGTCGGCGTACCGGCCCTCGGTGAGGTGGACCGGGACAGGGTGAACGTCGCCGGCTCCTCACTGGCCGCCGGGCACCCGTTCGCGGCCACCGGCGCCCGGATCGTGGGCACCCTGGCCACCCTGCTGGCCCGGAAGAAGACCGAGAACCCCGACGGCCCCCCGGTGCGCGGCCTGATCTCGGTGTGCGCCGCCGGCGGCCAGGCCGTTGCGATGATCCTGGAGGCAGCATGAGCGATCGCTACCTGGACCTGGTGAACTCCGGCTTCGCCGGCAAACTCGCCACCCAGTTCGGCCTGCCGCGGCCGGCCCGATTACGCCGCACCGACCCCGCGCGGATCGATGACCCGTTGCTGCCCGGCCCAGTAGTGGTGCTGGGCACCGGATCGGACGCCGATTCCCTGGCGACCGCACTGCTGGACTGGGACCTGGACGTGCGCCGCTCGGTGGCCAATACCAAGGTCGGGGCGATCATTCTGGTTCTCAGCGAGGCCACCGACCCCGCTGACCTCTCCGGCCCGGTCACCCAGACCGGGTCCCTGCTGCGGGCGCTGCGACCCGGTGGCCGGGTCGTGGTGGTATCCCGGCCCGCGGCCGGCACCGAGGACCCGGCCACGGCGGCGCTGCGGCAGGGCACCGACGGCTTCCTGCGCTCGGCCGCCAAGGAGATGCGCGCCGGCGCCACCGCCAACGGGGTCAGCTTGACCGATGGGGTCGGGGTGCTGGCCCCATCGGCGTTAGGTGCGGTGCGGTTCCTGCTCTCGGCCCGGTCGGCGTTCGTGGCCGGCCAGTGGCTGCGGGCCGACGGCACGCAGGGGGCGGTGCCCGCAGACTGGACCCGGCCGCTGAGCGGCCAGGTCGCGGTCGTCACCGGCGCCGCTCGCGGAATCGGTGCCGAGATCGTGCGGGTGCTGCACCGGGAAGGAGCCGCCGTCGTCGGTGTGGATGTCCCTGCGGCCGGTGAGGCCCTGGCCCAGGTGATGAACAACGTCGGCGGGAGTGCCCTGCAGGCCGACATCACCGCCGACACCACTGCCGAACGCATCATGGACCTGTGCCGCCAGCGCCACGGCCGCCTCGACATCGTGGTGCACAACGCCGGGATCACCCGGGACAAGTTGCTGGCGAACATGAAACCCGAGCAGTGGGACGCCGTCGTCGAGGTCAACCTCCGGGCGCAGCTGCAGATGAACGAGGCGTTCCTGGCCGCCGAGGACCTGGCCCCAGATGGGCTGCGGTTGATCTCCCTGGCCTCCACCTCCGGGATCGGCGGCAACCGTGGGCAGACCAACTACGCCTTCACCAAGGCCGGTGTGATCGGGATGAGCAGCGCCCTCGCGCCCCGGGTGGCCCGTTCGGGTGGGACCGCCAACGCGGTGGCACCGGGCTTCATCGAGACCGAGATGACCGCCCGGATGCCGGCCGCCACCCGCCAGGTCGCGCGCCGCATCAACTCCCTGCAACAGGGCGGCAAACCGGTCGACGTGGCCGAGGCGATCTCTTTCCTGGCCTCACCGCAGTCAGCCGGGATCAACGGCCAGGTGCTGCGGGTCTGCGGTCAGCATTGGGTGGGCCAGTGAGCCCCCGGGAGCAGGTTCTGCCCGAGGTGCCCGGCCTGGGTGGGTTATACGGCAAGGCGTTGGGCCGCACCGTGCGCGCAGCGCTGCCGCAGGCGATGACCTCGGCCACCCCGCCACCGCACACACTGCCCGAGGTGACCTACCGGGTGGAGGACGTGGACGTTCCCGTCGCCACCCTCGCCGACTATCAGCACCTCCTCGGCGAGCCGGGCACCGACACCTTGCCGCCGGGGTTCGTGCACGTGTTGGGTTTCCCGCTGGCGATGGCCCTGATGGTCCGCACCGACTTCCCGCTGCCGGTGATGGGCATGGTGCATGTGGCCAACACCATCACCCAGCGGCATCCGCTCAGCGCCCAGGACCGGCTGCACGTGCGCACCTGGGCCCAGCACCTGCGCGCCCACCGGTCCGGCACCCAGGTGGACCTGGTGGTCGAGGTCTCCGGTGCGGACGGGCCGGAGGCTGCCTGGCGCGGGGTGTCCACCTATCTCGCCAAGGGCCACACCCTGCCCGGTCTGGCGCTGGCCGAACCGGCCGGGCAGGGCCCAGGGGACGGCCGGGGCCCAGGGGACGGGCAGGGCCCAGGGGACCGGCGGAGCCCAGGGGATGAGGACGCCGCGGATCCGAAGGACCTTCCGGTCACGGCCCAGTGGCGCCTTCGCGCCGATACCGGCCGCCGGTACGCCACCGTCTCCGGGGACCGGAACCCGATCCACCTATCGGCGCTGAGCGCGAAGGCCTTCGGCTTTCCCAAGGCCATCGCCCATGGGATGTACACCGCTGCCCGGGCGCTGGCCGCCGTCGGGCCGGCCCGTGGTGAGGCGTTCACCTGGGACGTGCAGTTCGCCAAACCGGTGCTGCTGCCCAGCACGGTGGCGCTGAACCTGTCCGCCACCGACGGCGGCTCGTATCGCTACACCGGCTGGAACCTGCGTAATGGCAAACCACACTTCTCCGGGATGGTCCGCCCGCTGCCTTGAGGTCTCCGCCGAACCGCGCCGGCGGGCGGGCCACCGGCGGCGAGGTGAGGCGCAGGTGTGAGCGGACCCACCCACCGGTCACGCCACGGGCGGTGAATCGGTAACCTCGTGAGGGTGTTGACCATGCAAGAGGCGCTGCGCGCACTCACCGAGTACTGGGCCGCCCACGGCTGCCTGATCACCCAGCCCTACAACACCGAGGTAGGTGCTGGGACGATGAACCCGAACACAGTACTGCGGGTGCTGGGTCCCGAACCCTGGAACGTGGCCTACGTCGAGCCGTCGGTGCGCCCCGACGACTCCCGGTACGGTCAGAATCCGAACCGACTGCAGACCCACACCCAGTTCCAGGTCATCCTCAAACCAGAACCGGGCAACCCCCAGGAGCTCTACCTGGGCAGCCTGCAGGCACTGGGCATCGACTTGGACGCCCACGACGTCCGGTTCGTGGAGGACAACTGGGCCCAGCCTGCGATCGGCGCCTGGGGTCTGGGCTGGGAGGTGTGGCTGGACGGGCTGGAGATCACCCAGTTCACCTACTTCCAGCAGGTCGGCGGGCAGAACCTGGACCCGGTACCGGTGGAGCTGACCTATGGGATGGAGCGCATCCTGATGGCGCTGCAGGGTGTGGACCACTTCAAGGACATCGACTACGCGCCGGGCATTTCCTTCGGGGAGGCCTTCGGTCAGGCCGAGTACGAGATGAGCCGCTACTACCTCGACGACGCCGGTGTCCCGGCCAACCAGCAGCTGTACTCCACCTACGTGGAAGAGGCCACCAGGATGATCGAGGCCCGCCTCCCCGTACCGGCCCACACCTACCTGCTGAAGTCCTCCCACGCCTTCAACGTCCTGGACGCCCGCGGGGCGATCTCGACCACCGAACGGGCCAAGGCCTTCGGCACGATGCGCCGCCTGGCCCGGGACATCTCGGCGCTGTGGGTGGCCCGCCGCGAGGAGCTGGGCTTCCCGTTGCTGACCGAGACCCCCGACCAGCCGGTGGTGCTGCCCACGGTGGATTCGGCACAGGTGCCGAGCACACCGCAGACTTTCGCGGTGGAGATCGGGGTGGAGGAACTACCCCCACATGTGGTCACCGACACGATCGAGCAGATTCGCACCGCCGTCACCAAGAAACTCGCTGCCACCCGGCTGGAGCACGGCGAGATCACAGTGGGGGGCACTCCCCGCCGGATCGTGGTCACAGTCGCCGATGTGGCCGCCGGCGAACCCGACGCCGAACAGTTCCGCAAGGGCCCCAAGTGGTCCGCGGCCTTCGATGAGACCGGCGAACCGACCAAGGCCCTCCAGGGTTTCATCCGGGGCCAGCAGGTCACCCTGGCCGACATCGTCCAGGCCGATATCGGCCAGAACACCCACGCCGCAGTCGCGGTGACCTCCCCCGGCCGTGGGGTGTTGGACGTCCTCGGACCTTTAGTCAGCGAGGTCGTCACCGGGCTTCGCGCGGAGAAGAACATGCGCTGGTCCGACCCCCAGCTGGCCTTCTCCCGCGCCGTGCGCTGGCTGGTGGCTCTGTGGGGGCCGGTGGTGGTGCCGGCGGCCGCCTCCCAGGTGGTGGCCGGGCGTACCACCTATGCCCACCGGATCGCCGACCAACCCCACGTCCCGGTCCAGGAGGCGTCCGAGTTGCTGACCACCCTGGCCCAACGGGACATCGTGGTGGATATGGCCCAGCGCCGCAGTCAGGTGATCGATCAGGCCCGCGCCCTGGCCGAGGGGGTCGGTGGGCACCTAGACGAGGTGGCCAACGCGGCCCTGATCGATGAGATCACCAACTTGGTGGAGAGCCCGCACGGGATCCGCGGTGAATTCGATCAGCGGTACCTGGACCTGCCCGAGCAGATTCTGACCACAGTGATGGCCAGCCACCAGCGCTACCTGCCGGTACGTGACGGGCAAGGCCACCTGATGCCCTACTTCATCACGATGGCCAACGGCCCCTGCGATGAGGCCGTGGTGCAGCGCGGCAACGAGTCGGTGCTGCGGGCCCGCTACGAGGATGCCTTGTTCTTCTGGAACAGCGATCTGCAGACGTCTTCGATGATCGAGTTCGTGCCCGGCCTGGAGAAACTGACCTTTGCCGAGGGCCTGGGCTCGATGGCCGACCGGGCCCGCCGGATCGCCGATGTGGCTCAGGCTCTCGGGGCGAACCTGGGTCTGAGTCCCGACCACACCACCGTGCTGCAACGCGCCGGCGAGTTGGCGAAGTTCGATCTGGCCACCCAGATGGTGGTGGAGATGAGCGGCCTGGCCGGATTCATCGCCAAGGAGTACGCCGAGCGCACCGGGGAGGGATCTCAGGTAGCCCAGGCCCTGGAGGAGATGGAGCAGCCGCGCACCTCCGCCGATGCGCTGCCCTCCTCACCGGCCGGTACCCTGCTGGCGCTGGCCGATCGGGCCGATCTGCTGGTCGGGCTGCTGGCCACCGGTGCCAAGGTGAGTGGGTCCTCCGATCCGTTCGGTCTGCGCCGCGCTGCGCTCGGGCTGGTCCGGATCCTGCGGGCCACCGGCCAATACCGCCCCGACGGGGACGAGCAGCCCGCCGACGGCGACCTGGCCCCGCTGACCCTGCCGGACGTGCTGCGTGCCGCCGGGGACCGGCTGCGCGCCCAGGGTGTGGAGGTCTCCCCCCAGGCCCTGGCCGACGCTGAGGAGTTCGCCCGCAGCCGCTTCGCCCAGTTATTGCGTGATGAGGGGCACCCCGCCGACCTGGTCACGGCCGTCCTGCCGGCCATGGCCCGGCCCGCGCTGGCCGACCGCCGGATCGCCGAGTTCACCGAACTGGCCCCCTCCGCTGACTTCGCGGCTCTGGTGGCCGCCGTACAGCGCATCTCCCGGATTCTGCCCGAGGGCACCCCCGCCGATCCGCAGGCTGCGGTGTTGAGCGAACCGGCCGAGGTGGCCCTGCGTGCTGAGCTGGCGGCGCTGGCGCCCGAGGAGTCATTGGTGCGTTTCACCGCGGGCAGCCGGGCCCTGGTTCGCGCTGTGGACAGGTTCTTTACCGACATCCTGGTGATGGCGCCCGAAGAAGACATCCGGGCCGCACGGCTGGGTCTGCTGGCCGCGGTGCTGGAGCGCATCCCGGGCGGGGTGGACTGGCAGGGGTTGGACACCGCACTGGCCACGGCCACCTGAGGTCCGCCGGCCGGGCCCATCACCGCAGTGCCCACCACTGACGTGCCCACCACCGACGTGCCCACCACCATCCCGGCCGGACCGGGCACAGCCGTAGACTGGTCGACGTGCACATCGACTCCTTGACCCGGATGGCCCAGGATTATCTGCGGACCATTTTCAAGGTGCAGGAGTGGCGCCCGGCGCCGGTCTCGGTGAACGAGCTGGCCGAACGGATGGGCGTGGCCACGTCGACCGCCTCGGGTAACGTCCGCAAACTCGTCGCCGACGGGTTCGTCGAACATCAGCCCTACGGTGGGGTGGACCTCACCCCACCGGGACGACGAGCCGCCCTACAGATGGCGCGCCGGCACCGGCTCCTGGAGACCTTCCTGGTGGAGCGGTTGGGGTACTCCTGGGATGAGGTCCACGAAGAGGCCGAGGATCTCGAGCACGCTGCCTCGGACCTGTTCATCGAGCGCATCGAGGCCGATCTGGGCTTTCCCACCCACGACCCGCACGGTGATGCGATCCCGGACCGCCACGGGGTGATGGTGCAGACCTCGGCGCGGCCATTAGCCGACGTCTCCCCCGGCTCCTGTGGCCGGATCACCCGGATCAGCGACGACGACCCCGAGGTCCTGCGCTACCTGACCGGACACGACATCGACATCGGTTCCCACCTGAAGGTGCACCACCGCAACGACGGCGCTGGGGTGCTCACGATCGCCCGAAGCGAGGCCGCGGGCACCCCCGGCCCTGCCGGCGATGCTCCCGGCGGCAGTGCCGGCGATGCTCCCGGTGGCAGGGCCGCCGATCCCGCCGGCGCGCTCATCGACCTGGGCCTCTCGGCCGCGGCGACGATCTGGCTGACCGCCGATGACCATCCGGAGAGCATCATCGCCACCGACTAGGCCTACCCGGCAGCCACGATCAGGACGAGCCGCCCACCTGCTCCCGGGCCACGTCCACGCCCCGATTCGCCAACCCATCGGCCCGCTCATTGCCCGCATCACCGGCGTGGCCCTTGACCCAGACCCAGGTGATCTCGTGCCGGGCCACCTGAGCGTCCAACTCCCGCCACAACTCGGCGTTCTTCACCGGCTTCTTCGCTGCAGTGCGCCACCCGTTGCGTTTCCAGGTGGGCAGCCACTCCTGCATCCCCTTCATCACGTAGGTGGAGTCCACGTGCAACTGCACCCGGCAGCGCCGGTTCAGCGCCCGCAGCCCCTCGATCACCGCCGTCAGTTCCATCTGGTTGTTCGTGGTCTGCCCCGCCCCACCGAACAGTTCGCGCTCATGAGTCCCCGAGCGCATCAGCACCCCCCAGCCGCCGACGCCGGGGTTGCCCTTGCAGGCTCCGTCGGTCCACATCTGCACCTCGGGCAGTTCGTCGCCCATCGACTCAGGCCTGCTGCAGCAGGCCGTGCAGAGCCGAGGTGAAGAACCGCAACCCGTCCACCCCGCTACCACCTGGACCGTAACCAGGTTCGACGGCGTGTTCGGGGTGGGGCATCAGCCCGACGACGTTGCCAGCGGCGTTGGTGATCCCGGCGATGTCCCGGCGTGAGCCGTTCGGGTTGTCCAGATACCGGAAGACCACCCGCCCCTCCCCTTCGAGCTCATCCAGGGTGGGCTCATCGGCGATGAACTGCCCGTCCTGGTTCTTCAGCGGGATGGTGATCAGCTCATCGGCGGCGAAGTCTGCGGTGAAGGCGGTCCGGTTGTTCTCCACGCGGAGCACCTGGTCGGCGCACAGGAATCGCAATGCCTTGTTCTTCACCATCGCCCCGGCCAGCAGATGGGCCTCGCACAACACCTGGAACCCATTGCAGATGCCGAGCACCGGCAGGCCCGTGCGCGCGCCGTCGATGACCGCCGTCATCACCGGAGCAAAGGCCGACAACGCCCCAGCGCGCAGGTAGTCGCCGTAAGAGAAGCCCCCGGGCAGGACGACGGCGTCCACCCCGCCCAGGTCGTCGTCGGCGTGCCACAGTCGCACCGGTTCCCCGCCGGCCAGCCGCACTGCGCGGGCTGCATCTCGGTCGTCGAGGCTGCCGGGGAAGGTCACTACTCCGATCCGGGCCATCAGTCCTCACTCAGCACATGCACCGAGACCACATCCTCGATCACCGGGTTGGACAGCACCTCACCGGCAGCCCGCCCGGCCTGGGCGAGCACTTCCTCGGAGGCCTCGCCCTCGACCTCCAGCTCGAAGCGTTTGCCCTGCCGGACACTGGTGAAGGCCTCGAAGCCCAGGCGCGGCAACGCGGCAGCGACGGCCTTGCCCTGAGGGTCGAGGATCTCCGGTTTGGGCATGACCTCGACAACGACACGTGCCATCAGCGCAACTCCTGGGTTCGGACTCCGGGGTTCTGCGGTGATTCTATCTGTCGAAGGGGGTGCCGGTGATCTGCTGGTAGGCCTGGACGTACCGCTGGCGGGTCCGGGCGACGACGTCGTCGGGCAGGGGTGGCGGGGGCGCTGGGCTGCTGCGCTGCCATCCCGAGGACGGTGAGGTGAGCCAGTCGCGCAGGTACTGCTTGTCGAAGCTGGCCTGGGCACGGCCCGGTTGCCAGTCCGCTGCGGACCAGTAGCGCGAGGAGTCCGGGGTGAGCACCTCATCGCCGAGGACCAGTTCGCCAGTGGCCACATCCAGGCCGAACTCGAACTTGGTGTCGGCCAGGATCAGTCCGCGCTCCGCGACGAGGCGTTCGGCGTGGGTGTACAGGGCCAGGGTGGTGGAGCGCAATCGCTCGGCCACCGCCGGGCCGAGCAGCCCGACCACGTCCTCGAAGCTCACGTTCTCATCGTGTTCGCCGACCTCGGCCTTGGCCGCCGGGGTGAAGATCGGCTCGGGCAGCTTGGAACCGTCCTGCAGGCCCGGGGGCAACTCGATCCCGCAGACTGTGCCACTGTCCCGGTACTCACTCAGTCCGGAGCCGGTCAGGTACCCGCGGGCCACGCACTCCACCGGGTACATCTGCAACCGGCGGCACACCATCGCCCGTCCGGCAACTGCCTCGGGCACCGCCGTGTCCAGGACATGGCCAGGCACCAGCGACTTCAACTCGGCGAACCACCACAGGCTCAACCCGGTGAGGATCGCGCCCTTGTCCGGGATCGTGGTGGCCAGCACATAGTCATAGGCGCTGATCCGGTCACTGGCCACCACCAGCACCCGGTCCGCAGGCCCCTCGAGCGGCTCGTACAGGTCCCGGACCTTGCCGGAGTACAGGTGCCGCCATCCGGGCACCTCGGCCACGCGCGTCTCGCTCACACCGGCAAGTCAACCACCGACGACCGCTGTCGTGCACCCCTTGGGCCCGACCAGGGGCGGGGACACGGGATAATGGGGCGGTAATGGATCCCGATTCCCTGGACACCGACGCACGTGCTATGCTCGATGAGGTCGCCGCGACCCTGCGCGAGGTGCGCGGCAGCGCCGGTTGGGCGCAGGTGGAGTGGTCCCAGGCCGGCACCCAGCACAGTGGCCGGCTATGGGTCGCGGGCGACGGCGAACTCCGGCGAGCCCAGCTCCCCGACGCCCTCACCGCAGCGTTGGCCAGGTTACGGGTGGCGATGGTCGACCCTGCTCGTGGTGCGTGGCTGTCGGCACTGGTCCAGGTCGACGCCGACGATGCGGTGCGCCTGGAAACCAACTACTTCCAGCGGCCCTACTGGAACTCCACGACCGACTCGATGCTGGACCGGCCCGCCGGCGCTGCGGTGCCCGATGAGGCACGCTGGGCGGCCGATCTGCGCCGCTACCCCCGGGACCGGGAGCATCAGCTTTCCTGGTTGGCGGCCGAGAGCATTGAGGGCGAGGCTGCTGCGGGGCTGCGCAGCGCCCTCGATCGGGCTGGTCACCCCCGCGGCGGGGTGACCCTGCCAGGTGAGGTCGGCGACGGGTTCGAGGGCACTATCGATGTGGTGCGCTACAGCGCCCGGCACTACGGGTTGCAGCTCAGCGACTACGGCCAGCACGAGTTCCTCGCCGAATTCCCCTCCGAGGCCCAGGCCTGCCAGGCGGCGTGGACCTACCTGACGACCCCGATACCTGCGCCCACCCCGATCGGAGTGGGCGAGTTGCAACAGCGCGCCCAGGGCGCCCAGCACGCCTATGCCGATCTGCACCGCCGGCTGGTGCACGCCGGCCCGGGCGGGATCGTGACGAATCTGGCGGCCGGCGTACCTTTCGACCGGATCGGAGTGCTGGACGGGCTGTATTTTTTCGCCTGGAACACCCCCTGGCCGCAGCGGGCCCTACCGGACAGCGCCCATGGCCCCGGCGCCCAGCAGATCGTGCTAATGGCGACCGCACCGGTGGAGGCCCAGGCGGAGATCGTCCCGGCCTGGTTCGGCCAGCCCGGTGGCGGGATCCGGTTCCGGGTCCAGGCCCCCGGCCGCGGCATCCGCGACCTGGTCCGCGGCGGGGTGCTGCTGCAGGTCCAACCGGTGGGCTGAGCAGGGGTGGGCTGAGCGGGGGCTGAGCTCGGCTGCCTACCCCTGCGCCGCAATATCGGTGCGGTACTGGGCTCCGGGCAGGCCGATCCGGTCCACCCCGGCATAGGTCGCCGACCGGGCTGCCGCCAGATCCTGCCCCACCCCGACCACGGACAACACCCGGCCTCCTGCCGAGACCAGAGCACCGCCGTCGTCGGCGGTTCCGGCGTGCAGCACATGCACTCCGGACACGTCCTCGGCCCGGTCGAGTCCGGTGATCGGCTCACCGGGGCGCGGGGACGAGGGGTAACCGGCCGCGGCGAGGACCACCGTGACCGCAGCCTCCCGGAACCAGCGCAGCTGCGGCACCGTGTCCAGGATGCCGGTGGCCGCAGCGTGCAGCACCGTCCCCAGCGAGGACTTCAACCGGGCCAGGATCACCTGGGCCTCCGGGTCGCCGAACCGGACGTTGAACTCCACCACCCGCAGTCCCCGGGAGGTCAGCGCCAGGCCGCAGTAGAGCAGTCCCACGAACGGCCGGCCCCGCCGGGCCATCTCCCGCACCGTTGGCACCGCCACCCGCGCCACAACCTCCTCGGTCAGGTCCGGATCGATCCACGACGGCGGTGAATAGGCCCCCATCCCGCCGGTATTCGGTCCGAGATCGCCGTCACCGAGTCGTTTGAAGTCCTGTGCCGGGGCCAGTGGGAGGACGTATTCGCCGTCGGAGAGGCAGAACAGGGAGATCTCCGGCCCATCGAGGAACTCCTCGATGACGATCACCCCGCCCGGGCGCTCCAGGCAACTCTGGGCATGGGCCAGAGCGGCGGAACGGTCGGCGGTGACCACCACACCCTTACCGGCAGCCAGGCCATCGTCCTTGACCACGTGCGGGGCTCCGAAGGCGTCCAGGGCCCGCTCCACGTCGGCCATACTGTGACAGACGCGGGCCATCGCGGTGGGGACATCGGCAGCGGCCATCACCTCTTTGGCGAAAGCCTTCGACCCTTCTAGGTGCGCGGCCGCCGCATCGGGGCCGAACACCGGGATACCGGCCGCCCGCACGGCATCTGCCACACCGGCCACCAGCGGGGCCTCGGGGCCGATGACGACCAGGTCCGCAGCCTCGCGCAGGGCGAGCGCGGCCACCTGCTCCGGGTCCTGAGGGTCGACCGGGGCGTTTGTGGCGATCGCGGCCGTCCCGGGGTTGCCCGGCGCGACGATCACCTCACTGGTCGCGGGGTCGCGGGACAGCGCACGAGCCAGCGCATGTTCACGGGCACCGGAGCCGATCAGCAAGATCTTCACGGGCACCGAGACTACTGGCCAGCGGGCCCTGGGCGACACCGCCGGTGGGGCGGCGTAGCCCGGGCCGGGTGCTGGACGGGCAATTCTCGGGACGGTATTGGCCGACTAATCTGGCGGCGAGGGCTCGCTGGCTCGATAGGCTCATGCCATGAGCTCTCCACAGCGGCGCCGTCTCGGCCTGGGCATCCTGGTCGCATTCCTGCTCGTATTGACCGGATGTGTGCGCATCGACATGGACCTGACCATCCACGAGGACGAGACCGCGGACGCCCAGGCGGACTTCTTCTTCCCCGACGCCACCAGCCGTGATGAGGTCGAAGCGCTCTGCCTCGATGACGCTATGACCGGCGGCACCGCCTCGGACGTGGAGATCATCGAGGAGGGCGGGGATTACGGCTGCCGGGTGGCCGAACAGGGCCTGAGCTTCCAGGAGCTCACCGATGAGTCCATGTCCGTGGCCCGTGAAGGCGATGAGTTCGTCTTCACCATGGAGCCCGTCGAGGAGCTTGAGGAGGACCTCGGCGATATGCCCCCCGGGATGGAGGAGCCGGAGGTGTCCATCTCGGTGACCTTCCCCGGAGAGATCATCGAGCCCTCGGGCGGCGAGCAGGACGGGCAGACACTCACCTGGACCCAGGAGACCATTCCCGCTGACGGCGTCGAGGCGCGCAGCCTGAGCGGCGCTGCCTCCGGACCCGGAGATGATGGCGGGGCCGACGACGGCAGCGGCGACCCCGGCGCGGACAGCGAGGCCGGGACGGAGGCCGGCAGCGACGACGGCGTATCCCCCTGGCTCTGGGTGGCGCTCGGTGTCGTGGTGCTGCTGGTGGTTGGCGGTGTGCTGTTCTTCGTGCTGCGGCGCAAGTCCTCCGGGCCCGGGCAGCAGGGCCCACCGTTCGGACCAGGACAGCCAGGCCAGCCGGGCCAGCCGGGCCAGCCAGGCCAGTATGGCCAGCCCTATGGTCAGGGCCACGGCGGGCCGCAGTATGCGCAGGGTGCCCCGCAGTACCAGCAGCCGGGCCAGTACCAGCAGCCCGGCCAGGTGCAGCCGCCACCGCAACAACCCGGTCAGTACCAGCAACCCGGTCAATACCAGCAACCCGGTCAGTATCAACAGCCCGGCCAATACCAGCAGCCTGGCCAATACCAACAGCCGGGCCAGGTGCAGCCGCCACCGCAACAACCGGGTCAGCACGCGCCCCCAGCGCAGCCCGGCCAGCACCAGCCGCCCGGCCAATACGCGCCCCCGGCGCAGCCCGGCCAGCACCAGCAGCCCGGCCAGCACCAGCAGCCCGGCCAGCACCAGCAGCCGCCACCGCCCGGTGGTCATCCGCCACCGGCGCAACCCGGAGCCCATGGGCACTACTCCCAGCCCCAGGGTCAGCAGAACCCGCCGGGCGGTTACCAGCCGCCGATGACTGACCCGGCCGATGACGCCACCGTGCTGCGCGCCCCCGGCTCCGGCCCGCCCGGCACTGCGAATGCACCGGCCGACCCGGGGGCCACGCCCCCGGCCACCCCACCACCCGGCGGTGCCGATGCCCAGGATTCCGGGGGCCCACCCCCGGATCCCCCGCGCTGATCGCCCGGCGACGTCGGCCGGTTGCCACGCGCTGACGTCGCCGCCAGCGGGGCTGATTGGACACCACCACTAGCCTTGATGGAGTTTTGACCAACTGGGGACTTCCCGCCGACGAACGACTCACACCAGAGAGGGCCGCTCAGATGACGGTGACACCAGAGACCACCGATGATGATGGATCGGAGTTCACTGCAGGTACCGACGACGATGTAGTGGAAGCCCCGGTCTACGACCCGTCCAAACCCTGGTACAGCTCGATCCAGCCCCGGGTGTTCTACCCGGCGATGGGTGTGATCCTGCTCTTCGTGAGTGCCACGATGATCGCACCGGTCACCATGGAGGAGGCGATCGGCAGCATCCAGGACAGCATCGTCTCGGGCTTCAGCTGGTATTACGCGGTACTGGTCTTCGCCTTCGTGGTGTTCGCCCTCTGGGTCGGACTGAGCCACCACGGTGACGTCAAACTCAGCACCGACGACGAGAAACCCGAGTTCCGGCTGCTCACCTGGCTGGCGATGCTGTTCGCCGCCGGAATGGGCATCGGCCTGGTCTTCTGGGGTGCGGCCGAGCCGCTGCACCACCTGGCCGGTATCCCGAACCGCAGCTCCGGAGTGGCCGATGTCTCCGGTCAGGGCCTGCAGGACTCCCTGGTCTGGACCTTCCTGCACTGGGGCCTGCACCCTTGGGCGATCTACGTCGTCGTGGGTCTGGCCATCGCCTACGCCGTGCACGTGAAGAATAAGCCGATCTCGATCCGGTGGACTCTGCAGCCATTGCTGGGCAACCGAGTCAAGGGCTGGATCGGGGACGTCATCGACGTCATCGCGATCGTGGGCACCGTCTTCGGTGTGGCCACCTCCCTGGGTCTGGGCGTGATCCAGATCGCCGGTGGGCTGTCCTTCCTGGACATCGTCAGCGAACCCAGCGACATGCTGATGGTGATCCTGATTGGGGCGATCACCGGCCTGGCCATCTTCTCGGTCGTCACCGGTGTGAAGAAGGGCATGAAGTGGCTGTCCAACATCAACATGGTGATGGCGGTCGCCCTGATGCTGTTCGTCTTCATCCTCGGCCCGACCCTCTTCCTGCTGCGTGAATACATCCAGGGCATCGGTGCCTACTTCCAGTCCTTCCTGCAGGTCAGTTTCAACACCTCGGCCCTCTCCGGCACCGAGGGCCTGGAGTGGCAGGGCTGGTGGACCGCCTTCTACTGGGGCTGGTGGATCTCCTGGGCGCCCTTCGTGGGCATCTTCATCGCCCGGATCTCCCGCGGGCGCACCGTGCGGGAGTTCGTCATGGGCGTGCTGCTGGTGCCGAGCATGTTCAGCTTCCTCTGGTTCACCGTGCTCGGCGGCGGGGCGATGTACAAGGAGGTCTACGGCGACGGCGGCATCATCGACTTCGATGCGGAGATCCCGGTCAGCGAGGACCTGTCCCTGTTCCAGTTCCTGGCCGACTTCCCCGGTGGCGCCGTGGTCTCGGCTATTGCTGTGCTGCTGATCGTGATGTTCTTCGTCACCTCCTCCGACTCTGGGTCGCTGGTGGTGGACATGCTCGGCTCCGGCGGGATGACCGAACCACCCACCTGGTCCCGGGTTCTCTGGGCGGTGCTGGAGGGTGCCGTAGCCATCGCGCTACTGCTCGCCGGCGGGTTGATGGCATTGCGCGGTGTGGCGATCTCGATCGCGCTACCGTTCAGTGTCGTCATGATCCTGATGGCGGTGGCCACGTTGAAACAACTGAAGGCCGAGCGCACCAAGACCTTGCGCATACAGCGGCGCATGGTCCGCGAGCAGCTCGCCCGGCACGTCTCCCAGACCCTGATCGAGGACGGGCTGATCGATCCGCCGGACGGGGAGCCAACCGCTACGTCGTCTCGCTCCGGCCGGGGCCGGCGTCGTCGTCGCACCTGACGACTCCCGCCCGGACCGCGGGGCGAAGCTCAGTCGAGCAGGTCGTGCCGCACGATCGTCGCCTCGCGGTCCGGGCCCACACCGATCGCCGAGATCCGGGCCCCGGACATCTCCTCCAGGGCCAGCACGTACCGCTGGGCGTTGGGTGGTAGATCCTCGAAGGTGCGTGCCCCGCTGATGTCCTCCCACCAGCCGTCCAGTTCTTCATACACCGGTGTGGCATGGTGGAAGTCGCTCTGGTCCACCGTCATCTCGGTGTGGCGCACCCCGTCGACGTCGTAGGCCACGCAGACGGGGACCTTCTCCAGGCCGGTGAGCACGTCCAGCTTGGTCAGCACCAGATCGGTCAGCCCGTTGATCCGGCTGGTGTAGCGGGCGATCACTGCGTCGTACCAGCCGGTCCGGCGTGGCCGGCCGGTGGTGACCCCGTACTCCCCGCCGGTCTTACGCAGGAACTCCCCGTCGTCGTCGTGCAACTCGGTGGGGAACGGCCCCTCCCCCACGCGCGTGGTGTAAGCCTTGATCACCCCGACCACCCGGTCGATGCGGGTGGGGCCGATACCGGCACCGGTGCACACCCCGCCCGCCGTGGCCGAGGAAGACGTCACGAACGGGTAGGTGCCGTGGTCCACATCGAGCATCGTGGCCTGGCCGGCCTCGAACACCACGGTGCGGCCGGCGTCGAGTGCCTCGTTCAGCACCAGTGAGGTGTCGGTGACCATCGGGGCGATCCGATCGGCGTAGGACAGTAGTTCGTCGGTGATCTCATCGACGTCGGCGCTGCGTTGGTTGTAGACCTTCACCAGCACCTGGTTCTTCAGGTTCAGGGCGCCCTCGACCTTCTCCCGCAGGATCTTGGCGTCGAACAGGTCGGAGACGCGGATACCGACCCGGTTCATCTTGTCGGCGTAACTGGGGCCGATCCCGCGTCCGGTGGTACCGATCTGACGTTTGCCGAGGAAACGCTCGGTGACCTTGTCCAGGGTCCGGTTATAACTGGGAATGATGTGCGCCGAGGAGGAGATCAGGAGCCGGGAGACATCCACACCCCGGGCGCTGAGCCCCTCGAGCTCGGTGAACAGCACCTCGGGATCGACGACGACACCATTGCCGATCACCGGCGTACATCCCGGAGACAGGATGCCCGAGGGCAGCAGGTGCAGGGCGTACTTCTCATCTCCGACGACGACGGTGTGCCCGGCGTTGTTACCACCGTTGAACTTCACCACGTAGTCGACCCGGGAGCCGAGTTGGTCGGTGGCCTTGCCCTTACCTTCATCGCCCCACTGGGCGCCCAGCACCACAACTGCCGGCATTCCTTTGTCCTTCCGTATGCGGTGGCCCCTCTTGGGCCGGTAGCAGGCTAGCGGTTCACAGGTCCAGTGCAGCCGGATCGGAGTCGTGCGCTAAGGTGCGGCAACGCTGAGCTTCCTCGTCCTCACCGATCAAGGCGGCCGCATCGGCCAGGGCCACCAGGGCCATCAGGAAGCCCTGGTTCGGCACGTGGTTGGCCGGGATCGGTCCGTGCCCCTTCCAGCCGGCACCACGCAGAGCGTCCAAGCCCCGGTGATATCCGGTGCGGGCGTAGGCGTAGGCGGCCACCGCCTCCTCCTTGGCCAGCGCTTCGCGGGCCAGGACCGCCCAGGCGTAACTGGAGGCAGGCATCGCAGCAGCGGCCTCGGCGGCCGATCGGCCCGCGGCGATGTCCGCGCGGGCGATGACGTCCGGGTGGTCCTCGGGCAGGTAGGTGGGCTCAGGGCCGCCGAGCAGGTTTTCACGCATGTCCCCAGTCTCCCATCATCGGCGCCCGCTGCTGGCACCTCCGCCGGGTTCGTGTGTGCCAGGACGCACCGCTGCGAGGGCCTGCCAGGATGCGAGATCAGAAATCGACTTCTAAGGTAGTCCGATGCAGTGGCACAACGACTCCCTCGTCGTGTCGGCGACCCATAATACTGCGGTGGTCACCGTGACCGGCGATCTCGATCTATCGGCTCGTCAAAGCGCAGAACAGGTGGCTGAGCAGGTGCGGGCCATGGAGGTCCCGAACGTGCTGGTCGACCTGCGCGATATGGGTTTCATGGACTCCACCGGGGCCGCGATCGTGATCGGTCTGGCCCATCGGTGCCGCAATGAGGGCGGCTCGGCGCGACTGTGCGGCGCCTCCGAGCGGCACCTGTTCCTGCTGGACGTACGCGGCGGCCTGGACCTGTTCGAGGTGGACCACGATGGTTTTTATCCCGAGGACGGCGAATAGCGCCCGCCCGAGCCTCAGGAGGCAACCTCCGGTGCGGAATCTCGGCCCAGCCGGGCCCAGACCACTTTTCCGGCTCCGGAGGGGCGCCACCCCCACTCGGCCAACCGGGTGACGATGTGCATCCCGTAACCACCGACCCGTGCCGGGTGGGTGTCCAGAGCCACCGGTGGCATCGGGTTGGCGTCCTCGACCTCGACCCGTAGGCCGTCACCGGTGTCGGCCAGCGTCAGGTTGACCACACCCCAGCCGTGCAGCACCGCGTTCGCCACCAGTTCGGAGACCACCAACTCCGCACTGAACAGGTCGGGCACGCCCCAGCGACGGCAGGTCTTGACCACTGCCCGGCGGGCTGAGCGCACCGACTCGGTCGTGGCCGGGAAGCGCCAGCGCCGGTGCCGCCCACCCACCGCGGTGGGTTCATCGTGTTCAGGCACCCGGACCACGACCACTGCGACGTCGTCTTCCGGCGCCTCACCCAACTGCCGTAACAACGTCTCGCCCACGCTTGCGGCGTCGTGGCCCGCCCCGGCGGCCAACAACCGGCGCAGGCTGGCCACGCCTTCCTGAGCCGGCTGCTCGCGCCGCTCGACCAGGCCGTCGGTGTACAACACCAGCACATCACCGGGTTGTACCTCGACCTCGGCGGTCTCCCGCTCGGCCTCACCGAACCCGACCAGGCGTCCGCCGGCACCGGCGAGCTGGATCACTTGCCCGTCGCGCACGAGCTCACCGGGCAGGTGCCCGGCGCGGGTATAGCGCAACACCCACCGGCCCGGCCGCTCGGGTTCCTGAGTCAATGTGGCGTAGATCAGCGAGGCCACCCGGGCGATCCGCATACTGTCCACGATCCGGTCCACTCGGGAGAGCACGTCGCCGGGGTCGGGTACCTCGGCGGCGAAGGCCCGCACCACCGAGCGCAACTGACCCATCGCCGCGGCCGCCTCGATGTCGTGACCGGCCACATCTCCGATCACCACGGCAACGACTTCCTCATCGAGACGAACCACGTCATACCAGTCCCCGCCCACTTGGGCGTGCTCGGAACTCGGGGCGTAGTAGGTCCAGACATCTAGTCCCGCGATCTCATCGAGCTCGGGCAACATCGCGCGTTGCAAAGTCTCTGCCAGGACGTGCTCGCTGCGGTGCAGCTGGGCGTTGTCCATCACCATGCCGACGCGACGGGCGACGAGTTCCAGCACAGTGCTCAGATCCGCCGACTCCGTATCGGATTCGGCGGTAGGCAGCACCACCATCACCCCCAGCGGCTGGCCCCGGCCGGGTAAGGAAAGGACCTTGGCCGGGATCCGCCCGTCCCGGCCGGGTATCTGCTGGTTCACCAGGTCGATGATCTGGGCACTCGGGGCACCGGGCACGTGGTGCGCATCCAGGTCCACCTCGATGGGCCCGGAGATACTGCCATTGAGCAGTTGCGCCACCGGGTCGAGGGCATCGGCCGAGGTGTGGCTGCGCCGGGATCGGCTCCGGACGTTGCCGGTCAGCCCCTCGACGATATGCAGGACACCGTCGTCGACCATGAAGGCGCACCACACCCCTAGCCGGCGAGCGACCAGCCGGGCGATCGCGACCAGCAACTGGTCCTCATCGATCTCCGCGAGGAGTTCGGAGACCTTCGCCACCAGTTCCAACGAGCGCCGGGACTGGTGCTCCACCAGGAGCGGGGTGTTCGCTGCCGCTGAGGTCTCCCGGACCGAAGTGGTGACGTGCGCAGACTGACGCTGGGCCGCGACAAACCCCCCGACCACGCCGTCATCGTCATACTGCGGCGTGATCGCCACCGGGACGGTCAGTTCCTCTCCGGCGGTGTTGATGATCGGGACCGACATCTGCACCGGGGGGTCCTGGGGGCGGTGGGTATCGAGCAGCTCGAGCACACTCGCCCCAGCATCCTCCGGCAACAGCGATTCCCAGGTGGTCCCGGCGTGGTCCAGGGTGTACCCGGTCAGGCGGGTGAAGGCCTCGTTCAGCCACACCGGGATGAACCCGTCGCCGGCCCGATCCCAGACACTGACCGCCAGGTCCGAATCCAGTACCGCAGCCGCGGCCTCCTCGCGCGCAGTGCGGGGTCGGTGCGGTGGCCCGGCGGGTTCGATAGGCTCGATCGTAGGGTCGATGGCGAGCTCCTTGAGGACGGCCAGATAGTCTTGGGGGCGGACTACCCATATTTCTACCGCACGAACATCCTGGAGGCTCCCGGTGGGCGAGATTCGTAGTGGCGAAGGGGGATCGAGCCCAGAGCGCGGCTCTGTGCACGCCCTGCTGGAACCCGATCGCACCCGGGTGGTCCTCAGCGGTGAGGTCGACGTCGCTCTGGACACCGAGTTCACCGAAGCAGTCGCCGAGGCGGAAGCCGCCGGCGCTCGCGCGGAAGTCGACGCCCGCCACCTGACGTTCATCGACTCCTCCGGGATGGCGCTGCTGGCCCGTCTGGCCAGCCGCACCCCGGGTCGCACCGTACTGTTCGACCCGCCCGAGGTGCTGCGCTTCCTGTTGACGGTGACCAAGATCGGCGAACTGCTCGAGGTGGTCACCAGCGACGCAGCCGAGAATGGAAGCCAAGAGCCCCCGGACGGTGTCGCCTGAAGCCTCGGCCCACAGACGACGATGCCCGCCCGGGTATACCGGGCGGGCATCGCTGGGTTCCGGGGACCGATCAGGTCATCTTCTGGCCCGCTGAACGCAGCCATTCACAGGACTCCACCAGGCGGGTGGCCATCCCGGCTTCGGCCGCCTTGCCCCAGGAGCGGGGGTCGTAGACCTTCTTGTTCCCGACCTCGCCGTCGACCTTGAGCACACCGTCATAGTTGGTGAACATGTGGCTGGCCACCGGGCGGGTGAAGGCGTACTGGGTATCGGTGTCGATGTTCATTTTGATCACACCGTTGTCCACCGCTGTGGCCACTTCCTCGGCGCTGGAGCCGGAGCCACCGTGGAACACCAGGTCGAAGGGGTTTTCCTGGCCGATCTCGGCACCCACTGCCTGCTGGATCTCGCCGAGCAGCTCCGGGCGCAGCTTCACGTGCCCTGGCTTGTACACACCATGGACGTTGCCGAAGGTGAGGGCGGTCAGGTAGCGGCCCTTCTCGCCGGTACCCAGGGCACGCACGATGGCCAGGCCGTCCTCGGCGGTGGTGTAGAGCTTCTCGTTGATCTCGTTGGCGACGCCGTCTTCCTCACCGCCGACCACACCGACCTCGATCTCCAGCAGGGTCCGGGCAGCCCGGGACATCTCCAGCAGCTCCTCGGCAATCTGCAGGTTCTCCTGAAGCGGCACGGCCGAACCGTCCCACATGTGGGACTGGAAGGCCGGCTGCTCACCGGCGGCAACCTGCTTGGCCTCGTGCTCCAGCAGTGGCCGCACCCAGCTGTCCAGGTTGTCCTTGGAGCAGTGGTCGGTGTGCAGGGCCACGGTGATGGGGTAGTTCTTGGCGACTTCGCGAGCGTAGGCGGCCATCGCCAGCGAACCGGCGACGCGATCCTTGATGGTGGACCCGGAGGCGTACTCCGCCCCACCGACGGAAACCTGGATGATCCCGTCACTCTCGGCCTCGGCGAAGCCCCGTAGGGCGGCGGTCAGCGTCTGAGAAGAGGTCACGTTGACGGCCGGGTAGGCGAACTTACCCACCTTGGCGCGGTTGATCATCTCCGCGTAAACCTCGGGGGTCGCAATTCCCATACGTCTCTCCTGTACTCATCGAAATGGCATCTCGGGGTGAGATACCGGGGTTGGGGGTCTGTGGCTGAGCCAGCAAACCGGCTCGGCGTCTTCGCTCCAGTCTTCCACGGATCCGGTCCGGCAACACGTACGCACTACTGTGGCCGGTCCGGGGGCGGGTGCTGCCCGTGCTGCCCGATCCAGTGGTACATCGCGATCGCGGCGGCGGCACCGGCGTTGATGGAACGGGTGGAACCGTACTGGCTGATGTGCACGATCGAATCGGCCGCCGCCTGTGCCTGGGTGCTCAGTCCGGCGGACTCCTCGCCGAAGAGGAGTACGGCGGCCGGTGGCAGCTCAACCCCCTCCAAGGGCACCGAACCGGGCACATTGTCCACACCGATCAACGGCAGACCCTCGCCCTGTGCCCATCGGGCTAGGTCAGACACGTCGGCGTGATGGTGCACGTGCTGGTAACGGTCGGTGACCATCGCGCCCCGACGGTTCCACCGCCGTCGTCCGACAATGTGCACCGCTGCCGCCGCGAACGCGTTTGCGGTCCGCACCACCGAACCGATGTTGAAGTCCCGGCCCCAGTTCTCGATCGCGACGTGGAACGGGTGGCGGCGAGTGTCCAGATCGGCCACGATCGCCTCCAGGCGCCAGTACCGGTAGCGGTCGACGACGTTGCGCCGGTCTCCCTGCGCCAGCAGTTCGGGATCCAGACGTGGGTCCTGGGGCCAATCCTGCCGCTCACCGGGCCAAGGGCCGACGCCGACCTCCTCCTGGGCAGCCTGGGCGCGGGTGGGCTCTGGGGTCACCATCGTTCAATTATCACCGCCTCAGCCACCAGCTCCTGCCCCGGGTACCCCACCGCAACGGCCGCACGCCGTAGGCTGGGGCCAGGTGGCCGTCCAGCGGTGGCGGACCAGGCCACGACCCACGACACCACAGAAGGCGGGTGAGTCGCAGTGAGTGAGCAGCCGATCACCAACTGGCTGACCGATATGGACGGTGTGCTCGTCCACGAGGATGTCGCCCTTCCCGGGGGCCCGGAGTTCATCGCGAAGCTCCGCGAGGAGGAAGTCCCCTTCCAAATCCTGACGAACAACTCCATCTATACCCCGCGGGACCTCGCGGCGCGGCTGCGCGTGTCCGGGATCGACGTCGAGGAGGACGCGATCTGGACCTCGGCGCTGGCCACCGCAACCTTCCTCAGCGACCAGATTCCCGGCGGCAGCGCCTACGCCATCGGTGAGGCGGGCCTGACCACCGCCCTGTACGAGAAGGGTTACATCCTCACCGACGTCAACCCCGATTACGTGGTCCTCGGGGAGACCCGCACCTACTCCTTCGAGGCGATCACCCGCGCGATCCGGCTGATCGGCAACGGTGCCCGGTTCATCGCCACCAACCCTGATGTCACCGGCCCCTCCGGCCAAGGTCCGCTCCCGGCGACCGGCTCAGTGGCGGCGCTGATCACTGCCGCGACCGGTCGCAAGCCCTACTTCGTGGGGAAGCCGAACCCGGTGATGATCCGCACCGCACTGAACCGGATCGTGGCCCACTCCGAGCAGACCGCCATGATCGGGGACCGGATGGATACCGACATCGTCTCCGGGATGGAAGCCGGTCTGCGCACCTTCCTGGTGATGTCGGGTTCCACCCGGGCCGGCGACGTGGAACGGTTCCCGTACCGGCCTTCGGAGGTGCACGAGAACGTGGGGGCGCTGGTCGAGCGGATCCAGACCCGTCCCTGAGTTGGATTCGGCGCCCCTGTGGCCGGACCCGGTGGTTGAGTCACTGCGCCCTGGATGCCCCCTGAACGAACTGTGGCCGGACACCGCTGGGCGCCCGGCCGCAGTTCCTGCGCGTGTCGGCCTCAGCCCTGCCCGGGTCCTGGGGGCGGGGACTGGGGGTAGCCGCCACCCTGGGGCGGGGACTGGGGGTAGCCGCCACCCTGGGGCGGCTGCTGCGGTGGCTGGGGTGACTGACCCTGCGGGGGCTGGTGGCCCTGGTGCCCCTGGTGGGGCTGCTGGGGTGGCGCCTGCTGCTGGCCCTGCTGGGGGTAACCCGGCTGACCGCCGCCCTGCTGCCCCGGTGGGAACCCTCCGGGCTGCCCACCGTGGGAGAAGCCCGGCTGGCCGCCGCCAGGCGGTTGCTGAGCCGGCTGCTGGTAGCCCCCGGCTCCAGGAGGACCGCCGGGGCCGCCGAAGGACACTGTCGGCCGCTGGCGGGCCGCCGGATCGGTGACCTCGAAGTACTCGGCGCGAACGAAGTTGAACATTCCCGCGACGATGTTGCTCGGGAACACCTCCACCTTGGTGTTCAGCGTGCGCACGTTGGCGTTGTAGAAGCGTCGCCCGGCCGCGATCCGATCCTCGGTGTTGGTCAGCTCGTTCTGCAGCTGGATAAAGTTCTCTGCGGCCCGCAGTTGCGGGTAGGCCTCGGCGACGGCGAACAACCGCCCGATCGCATTGGACAGCATGTCCTCGTGGCGCGCCTGCTGGCCCGGTGAAGAGCCCGGGGTCGCCGCGGCGGCACGGGCCTGGGTGACCTCTTCGAAGACGCCCCGCTCATGTGCGGCATAGCCCTTGACCGTCTCCACCAGGTTGGGAATCAGGTCATAGCGGCGGTGCAGTTCGACGTCGATCTGGCGCCAGGCCTCCTGCACAAGGTTGCGCAGCCGGACCAAGCGGTTGTACATCGCGACCGCCCAGATGGCGATGATGACCACGACGATGACGAGCAGCAACAACACGACCAGAATCGCGTCCATCGCGCTCACCTCCTGTACTGGTACGTCAGAGGTGGGTGGTCCCCGCCCCCGTTGGGTTGAGCCCGCTCGGTGGCGGGCACGCATTGATCCTAGTCGGTGCTCAGGCCCAGATCGGCCGCGGAAAGCAGCCACACATAGGGGAGATCTGCCCGTTGCATCGCCTCCCGGGCTCCGGTATCCCGGTCGACGATCGTCGCCACCCCGGCGACGTGAGCGCCGTTGGCCCGGGCTGCCTCAGCGGCGGTCAGGGGGCTGTTTCCGGTAGTGGAGGTGTCCTCCACGATCACCACCCGCCGGCCGTCGATATCCGGTCCCTCGACCTGACGCTGCATCCCGTGCTGCTTCGCGGCTTTACGCACCAGGAAGGCATCCAGAGCCAGGCCCCGGCTGGCCGCCGCATGTTGCACCGCGCAGACCACCGGGTCGGCGCCGAGGGTGAGACCGCCCACGGCGTCGATCTCACTGACGCCCAGCCCGGACTCCTCCAGCCGGTCCAGGAGCAGGTGGCCGATGAGCGGAGCGGCCTCGTGGTGCAACGTCGCCCGACGCATATCGACGTAGTAGTCGGCCGTTGCGCCACTGCTCAGGGTCACCTGGCCGTGGATGACGGCCAGATCTCTGACCAACTCGATCAACCGGTCCTGGGGCGATGCTGCTGGGTTGCTCACGTCCCTCAGGGTAGCGCGCCCGCGCCGCCGCCTTGCCGCCCCGCATTGCCGCCGAGACCGGTCGCCTGCGGTGAGACCGGCGCCGGGCGTGACCGTCCTCACCGCAGCACACCGGTCTCAGGGTGGAGCGGTGCGCGCGCCGCCGAGCGATACGGTGACCACCATGCGGATCGCCACCTGGAACGTGAACTCGATCCGGGCGCGCCTGGATCGAGTGCTCACCTGGCTGACCGAGACCGGCACCGAGGTACTGGCGATGCAGGAGACCAAGTGCACCGACGAGCAGTTCCCACACCTGGCCTTCGAGGAGCTCGGTTATGAGGTCGCCCATCATGGCCTGAGCCAGTGGAACGGGGTGGCGATCGCCTCCCGCGTCGGCCTGGACGACGTCGAGACCACCTTCCCGGGCCAGCCGACCTGGGCCGAGCCGCCAGCAGTCGAAGCCCGCGCGATCGGGGCTACGTGCCACGGGGTGCGCCTGTGGAGCGTGTACGTGCCCAACGGCCGCACCCTGGCCGATCCGCATTACGCCTACAAACTGGACTGGCTCGCCGCCCTTCGCGGAGCGGCCGCCGCCTGGTTGCAGGCCGAGCCCGAGGCCCCGATCGCGCTCGCCGGGGACTGGAATGTGGCACCCCTGGACTCCGATGTGTGGGATATCGACCTGTTCGAGGGCGCCACCCATGTCTCGGTGCCGGAACGGGCGGCATTCAGCGCGTTCGCCGATGCCGGGTACCGGGAGGTGAGCCGAGAGCACCTGCCGCAGGCTTATACCTACTGGGACTACCAGCGGCTGCGCTTCCCCCGCAACGAAGGAATGCGGATCGACTTCATGTGGGCCTCGCCCGTCCTGGCCGACCGCGTCACCGGCGCCGCCATCGACCGCAACCAGCGCAAGGGCAAGCGCCCCTCCGACCACGTCCCGGTGGTCGTGCAGGTGCAGCAATGAAGCAAGCCCCGCGGGCATTAGAGTGCAGAATATGACCCAGCCGCCCCAACCGCCGGACCACCAGCCGGGCCAATCGGCGCACCCGGTGCCGCCGTGGAACCCGCCCGGTCCTCAGGGGCAACAACAGGTACCCCTACCCCAGGCTCCCGCCCCGGGGCCGCAGACCCCGATGGGTCAGAGCCCCTACGGGCTGCGCAGCGAACCGGCACCGCCACAGCACACCGGTCAGTACGGGCAGTTCACCTTCCCGCAACTGCAGAAAGCGAAACTGGAACCGACCGCGGTGGCGGGGATAGCGACCTCGATCTTCGGCATCCCCGCGATCATCCTGGGGCTGATGGCGCGCCCCCGGGTACGCGGCGGACGCCGCCGCAGCCCTGCCCTGGCATGGACCTCGATCAGTCTTGGCGCTCTGTTCACCATCGCCTGGATCCTGGTGGCGGTCAGCCTGACCCTGAGTGGAACGATCGACCGGATCACCGAACGACCCATCGCCGGGGACACTGAGGAGACCCGGACGGTCGCAGCCGCCAACCTGGCCGAGGGCAACTGTGTGGAGCGCCTCCCCCCGGCCAACGAAGTCGGCGAGGTACGGGTGGTGCCCTGTGCCCAGGCCCACATCGCCCAGGTACTCGCGGTGCACACCCTGGACGGGGCCTACCCCGGGGCCGAGGAACTGGAGGCGATCGCGCAGGACCGGTGCAGCGCCGAGCTGGACGGACTCGGTGAGACCGAGGTGGCAGTAGACCGGTGGTACTTCATGCCCAGCGAGACCGGCTGGGACCAGGGCAACACCCAGGTGGTCTGCCTGGTCCGGGGCGCCCAAGGACCCTACGAAGGCGACCTGGTCAACTAAGGACGCCCACGGCCATCGCCGTCGCGGGCTCAGACGAACCTGATCCGCTCCCCCAGCCGCGAGCGCAGGGCGAACACCCGATCCAGATCCATCCCGGTGCCAGCCGGATACCCGGCGCGGAGCAGCTCATCCAGTCCGCTGCGCTGCACCGCCAGCCGAGGCGTGCCCCGGCGGCGCAGGACAGTCACCCGGTCCTCGATCGCCGCATCGGGGAGCACGATCACCAGGGCGGTGAATGTGGCGCGCCACCTGCGGGCTAGCTTGGCCCGGCGCGCCAGGGCTGCCATCGGGCGGGCCCGCCGGTCCAGTCCCGCACTGGCCAGGTCCCGGCCCCGGACCTGCACCGGAGCACCCCAGTCTTCGGACTGCAACGCGAACAGGCCACTGGGGCCGAGCACGATGTGATCGATCTTTGCCGGGTCGCTGGTGTCGGCGCCGGCGTCCGCGGCCCACCCCTGGCTTCCGGTCTCGGTCGCCACGTCGTGCCAGATGGTGAAGCCGGTGCCGAGCCCCGCCAGCACCGCAGCAGTGGCTTCCTCGGCGAGGGCGTCGGCCAGCGCGTGGCGGATCTCGGCCGGTGCGCGAGCGATCAGGGCCTCATCGTAGGGGTCGGTCAGGCCCGCACCCCGACCGACCCATTCGCGCAGCAGAGATAGGTAGCGTTGCCGGGAAGCCCCCCCGGGGTGACCGTGAGAACGTGCCCGGCCCGCCTCCTGACTCGCCGTCGGCCCACTGGTCCAGACCCGGGGTGAAGGTGCCGGGCCCGGGGCACGCCCGGAGGCGGCGCCGGCCCCTCCTGTGCGGTCGTAGGCCGCACGGGCACGGGCCTCGCCCACCAGTTCCCAAGCGCGCTGGACAGCAGCGAAGTCCTCGGGATCGCCCCCCAGGTCAGGATGGGTGCGGCGCATCTGGCGCCGGTAGGCACGTCGCAGTTCAGTCGCGGAGGCGTCGCGGGTGACGCCGAGCACCTGGTAGGGGGTTGCTCGTGGTGGGAACTGGGACATCGGGACCTTCGCAGCGGACATTCTCGTCAAGCTCACCGTATCCACTCCGGCGCCGGTTACCCCGGCCGGCGCGGTGGGGAACCGCACACGTATCCCGGCGGTAGGCGGCCATCGGTATGACGCACCCGAGGTGCGCGGCATAGGCTGCCGCTATGACCAGCCCGTGGAGCCAGCAGAGCTATCAGCAGCCCTACGGTCAGCACTCTCAGCAGCCGCAGCAGCCCGGCCACGGTGGATACGGTCCGCCACCGGGCTCTGGGGGGCACGGCGGGCAGCCCCCGGGCGCCGGCGGGCAGCGGAACCGGCGCCCCCTGTGGTGGGCCATCGGTGCCGGCGCAACGGTGATCGTGGTGGTGCTCGCCGTGGTCCTGATCCCGTTCGGCGATGACCTGTCGCCGAACCCTGGCGACGTCGATCGGCCGGTGGATATCGCCGATACCGATCTGCGCCCGGGCAACTGCCTGGAATCACTGGATCCGGTCACTGACAACCTGCTGCGCCAAGTGCCCTGCGGTGCCGCGCATGTTGGCGAGGTGGTGGCCGAGGACAGGATCACCGACGAGGACTTCGCCAGCGAGGAGGCCTACGACACCCGGGCCGAGGAGTTCTGCCTGCCCGCGATCCAGGACGTCGTCCCCTCGGATATGGATGACGATCTCCTGTCCACCACCACCTTCTACCCCTCGGAGAACACCTGGCGAGATGGCGACCGGTTGATCACCTGCCTGATCACCCTCGACCGGGGCTACCACTTCACCGGCAGCTTCATCGCCGGTGACGCCGAGGTACACCGGGGTGATGTCTGATCACCCCGGTGCCTGATTACCCCGGGCCTGGTCACCCCGGCGCCTGATTACCCCAGGGCTAGTCGCGGCGGCGGCACCGGCCCGGTCACTCGGCGCTGAGCACCAACGCCGCGTCCGGGGATGGGCGGTCCACCCGCACCCGGCCGCCGTCGGCGATTTCACCGGCCAGCAGCATCCGTGCCAGGGGGTCACCGATCTGGCGCTGGATCAGCCGCCGTAGTGGCCGGGCGCCGTAGGCCGGGTCGTAACCCTCCAGTGCCAGCCATTCCCGGGCCGCGGGGGTCACCTCCAGACTGAGGCGACGGTCGGCGAGCCGGGCGGCCAGGTGAGCCACCTGCAGGTTCACGATCGTGCTCAGTTCGGCGATGCTCAGGGAATCGAAGACCACGATCTCATCGAGTCGGTTGAGGAACTCGGGCTTGAACGAGGACCGCACTGTGGTCAGTACCGATTCCTTCTGCGCCTCCGGGGTCATCGAGGGGTCCACCAGGAACTGTGAGCCCAAGTTGGAGGTGAGCACCAGGATGGTATTGCGGAAGTCCACGGTGCGGCCTTGCCCATCGGTGAGGCGGCCGTCGTCGAGGACCTGCAGCAGGATGTCGAAGACCTCGGGGTGGGCCTTCTCCACCTCATCCAGCAGCACCACCGAGTAGGGTCGGCGGCGGACCGCCTCGGTCAGTTGGCCACCCTCCTCATAACCGACGTACCCCGGCGGTGCGCCGACCAGGCGCGCAACCGAATGCTTCTCGGCGTACTCGGACATATCGATCCGCACGATGGCGCGTTCGTCGTCGAAGAGGAAATCCGCCAGGGACTTGGCTAGTTCAGTCTTGCCCACGCCGGTGGGGCCTAGGAACAGGAAGGATCCGGTGGGCCGATCGGGATCGGCGACCCCGGCCCGGGTGCGGCGGACCGCATCGGAGACGGCCGCCACCGCATCGCGCTGGCCGATCAGGCGCCGGCCGATGACGCCCTCCATGGTGAGCAGTTTCTCGGTCTCGCCCTCCATCAGCTTGCCGGTGGGGATACCGGTCCAGGCGGCGACCACCTCGGCCACTTCCTGGGAACCGACCCGTTCGGCGATCATCGGCGTCGGCGCAGATTCGGCGATCTCGGAGGATTCGGCCTCAGCGATCTCGCGTTCCACGGCCGGGATCTCGCCGTACTCCACCCGGGCCGCGTCCTCATAGCGCAACTCCCGCTTGGCCAGCTCGGCCTGGGTGCGCAGTTCATCCAGTCGCGCGCGCAGGTCACCGACCCGGTTGCGGCCGGCCTTCTCCGACTCCCACCGGGTGGTCAACACCGCCAGGTCCTCTCGTCGGTCGGCCAGGTCGGCCCGCAACTGGGCGAGCCGCTCGGCCGATCCGGCGTCGTCGGTATCGGCGTCGGAAAGGTAAGACTCCTCCATCTCCAGGCGCGTCACCGCTCGCTGTAGTTCATCGATCTCCACCGGGGAGGAGTCCAGTTCCATCCGGAGCCGGGAGGCGGCCTCATCGACCAGGTCGATTGCCTTGTCCGGGAGTTGGCGGCCGGTGATGTACCGATCGGACAGTTGTGCGGCGGCCACCAGCGCGCCGTCGGCGATCTCTACCTTGTGGTGCGCCTCGTATTTCGGGGCGATCCCGCGCAGGATCGCCACCGTATCCGGCACCGAGGGCTCGCCGACGAAGACCTGCTGGAACCTGCGCTCCAGGGCAGGGTCCTTCTCGATCCGTTCCCGGTATTCATCCAGGGTGGTCGCCCCCACCATCCGCAGCTCGCCGCGGGCGAGCATCGGTTTGAGCATGTTGCCCGCGTCCATCGCGCCCTCGGAGGCGCCGGCACCGACCACGGTGTGCAGCTCGTCGATGAAGGTGACCACCTCGCCGTCGGCGTCCTTGATCTCATCCAGGACGGCTTTGAGGCGCTCCTCGAACTCACCGCGATACTTCGCACCGGCGACCATCGCCCCCAGGTCCAGGGCAATCAGCGTCTTACTGGCCAGGGAGTCCGGCACATCACCATCGACGATGCGCTGGGCCAGGCCCTCGACCACGGCGGTCTTACCCACGCCAGGTTCACCGATCAGCACCGGGTTGTTCTTGGTACGCCGGGCCAGTACTTGGACCACCCGGCGGATCTCGGCGTCCCGGCCGATGATCGGGTCGATCTTGCCCTCCCGCGCCAAAGCGGTCAGGTCCTGGCCGTACTTCTCCAGTGCCTGGAAGGTCCCCTCCGGGTCGGCGCTGGTGACCTTGCTGGAGCCGCGCACGTTCGGCAAGGCCTGGGCCAGGTGCTCGCGTGCGGCACCCAATTCCCGCAGCGTGGCGCCACTCGGGCCGGAGTCCTCCGCCACTCCCAGCAGCAGGTGCTCAGTGGAGATGTACTCATCGCCCATGGCCTGGGCCTCATCTTTGGCGACTCGCATCACGGCGCTCAGCGAGCGGGATACCTGCGGCTGGTTCACCGAGGACCCGGAGGCCTTGGGCAACGTGGCCAGCGTCGCGGCGGTCCGGCTGCGCACCGCGGCCCGGGCGACGCCGACCGCGTCGAGGACGGCGTTAGCGATACCGGCCTCCTGCTCCAGCAAGGCCTGCAGCAGGTGCGCCGGCTCCACCTGAGGGTTACCGGCGGCGGCGGCATGTTGGATCGCGGCGGCGAGCGCCTCCTGGGACTTGGTAGTTAGTTGGGTGTCCACAATCGCATCCTCCGGGCAGCAGTATCAGGGTCCGTCTAGGACAACTCCAGCAAAGTTGAGTCTATTCCACTCAACGTGTGATTCTCGAGTCAAGATGTGCTCGCCCTGCGGCCCTGTCATACTCGGCGCCCACCTGGGCACCATGTCCAGGTTCAGCGACATCGAAGGAGAGCAGCGATGGGATCCGACGAGATCAAGAAGAAGGCAAAAAGCGCTCTGGGCGATGAGCAGAAGACCGATGAGTACCTGGACAAGGGTGCCGATTTCATCAACGAGAAGACTGGCGGCAAACACTCCGACAAGGTCCAGCAAGGCCGAGACTTCCTCGATGACAAGATCGGCGGCGCCGACTCCGACGGCGGCCGGGATCAGGGTCAGCGGGGCGGGGGCAGCGACCGGCAGGGCCAGGGCGGACCCGGCCAGCAGAGCCAGGGCGGACCCGGCCAGCAGAGCCAGGGCGAGCGCCGCTGACCGACTTCTCCCACGAGGGCCGGCCGCTACCCCGGCGGTGGGCGCGGTGGGCGGCCCTCGAGGTTCCCGCGACCATAGCCATGCTCCCCTGTCGCGGAATCGGCCTCGGCGGGGCAGGGTGGAGATATGCCACACGCCGACTCCGTCACCTCGCACACCACGGCGCCGGCCACCGGCTGGCCCCGAGCCACCGGCGCTCTGCAAGAGGAGACGCTGGCCACGATCCACCGGTGGTGGCGTGCTGCCAACTACCTCTCGGTGGGACAGATCTACCTGCTGGCTAACCCACTGCTGCGCGAGGATCTCTCCGCCGAGCACATCAAGCCCCGCCTACTCGGTCATTGGGGCACCAGCCCCGGCCTGGCATTCATCTACGCGCACGCAAACCGGGTGATCCGCGACCGAGGCCTGAATGCCATCTACGTCACCGGCCCCGGCCACGGCGGCCCGGCGCTGACATCCGCCTCCTACCTGGACGGGACCTGGACCGAGGCCTACTCCGACGTCACCCAGGACGCCGAGGGGATGGGCCTGCTATTCCGGCGGTTCTCCTTCCCCGGTGGGATCCCCAGTCACGTGGCTGCCGAGGTGCCCGGGTCGATCAATGAGGGTGGTGAGCTGGGCTACTCCTTGGCACACGCCTACGGCGCGGCATTCGACAACCCCGACCTGTTGGTGTTCACCGTGGTCGGCGACGGCGAGGCGGAAACCGGCCCACTGGCCACCAGCTGGCACTCGAACAAGTTCCTCAACCCGCGCACCGATGGTGTGGTGCTGCCGATCCTGCACCTGAACGGCTTCAAGATCGCCAACCCCGCCGTACTGGAGCGCATCGGGGAGTCGGAGTTGCTCGCTCTGATGCGCGGGTACGGGCACAACCCGCACGTCTTCACCGCCGGCTTCGACGATGAGCCCGTCATCGAGACTCACCGCCGTTACGCCGTCCTACTCGATGACGTCCTCGATGAGGTCGCGCAGATCAAGGCCAACGCCGATCGGGGCGATACCTCCCGTCCGACCTGGCCGATGATCATCCTGCGCACCCCCAAGGGCTGGACCGGGCCCAAGGAGATCGACGGTCAGCGTACCGAGGGGTCGTGGCGCTCCCACCAGGTGCCGTTGCCGGGCGCCCGGGAGGACGACGATCACCGGGAGCAGTTGCACCGATGGCTCGCTTCCTACCGACCGCAGGAATTATTCGACGACGACGGTGCACCGGCTGCGGATATCGCGGGCCTCGCCCCGCGGGCGGAAAGGCGGATGGGCGGCAACCCGCACGCTAACGGTGGGTTGCTTACCCGGGATCTGCGCCTGCCCGATTTCCGGGACTTCGCCCTCGACGTCCCCGCTCCGGGCGGTGCCGTGGCCGAACCGACCAAGGAACTCGGCAACTGGCTGGCCGCCGTGATCGAGGCGAACCCGGACAACTTCCGCATCTTTGGCCCGGACGAGACCGCCTCGAACCGACTCTCGGGGGTGTATCGGGCCACCGCCAAACAATGGAACGCCGAGTACCGCGACATCGACGACGATGATGACCTGGCGCCGAGTGGCCGGGTGATGGAGATCCTCAGCGAGCACATGTGCCAAGGCTGGCTAGAGGGGTATCTGCTCAGCGGCAGGCACGGGCTGTTGAACTCCTACGAGGCGTTCGTCCACATTGTCGACTCGATGTTCAACCAGCACGCGAAGTGGCTCAAGGTCAGCAATGAGATCCCCTGGCGCCAGTCCATCCCCTCACTGAACTACCTGCTGTCCAGTCACGTCTGGCGCCAGGACCACAATGGGTTCTCCCACCAGGATCCTGGCTTCATCGACCATGTGGTGAATAAGAAGGCCGAGGTGGTCCGGGTGTACCTGCCGCCCGATACGAACACCCTATTGGCCACCTACGACCACTGCCTGCGCTCACGCGATTACGTCAATGTGGTGGTCTGCGGTAAGCAACCCGGCCCGCAGTGGCTGACGGTGGATGAAGCGATCGCGCACTGCACCCGGGGTGCGGGCATCTGGGAGTGGGCCGGCACCGAGGAAGCGGGCACCGACCCCGATGTGGTCCTCGGCTGCGCCGGCGACGTCCCCACGATCGAGGCGCTGGCCGCCGCGGATCTGCTCCGCCGGCACCTGCCGGAGTTGAAGGTCCGGGTGGTGAACGTGGTGGACCTGATGCGCCTGCAGGATGCGGCCGAGCACCCGCACGGTATGTCCCACCGGGACTTCGACACCCTGTTCACCACCGACCGTCCGGTGATCTTCGCTTATCACGGCTACCCGTGGCTGATCCACCGGCTGACCTACCGGCGCACCAACCACCCGAACCTGCACGTGCGCGGGTTCAAGGAGGAGGGCACCACGACCACCCCGTTCGACATGGTGATGCTGAACGATCTGGACCGCTATCACCTGGTGATGGACGTGATCGACCGGGTGCCCGGGCTGGGCAGCCGCTATGCCGGGTTGCGTCAGCGCATGTCCGACGCCCGATTGGCTGCGCGCCGGTACACCCGCGAGCACGGTACCGATATCCCGGAGGTCGCCGATTGGGTATGGCCGGATGCGGCCCAGAACGTGGCGGACCCGAGTGAGCTCAGCGCGGGAACGGACACCGGCGCCGACAACGCCTGAACGGCTTGCACCTTTCCCAGCCCGCGAGCGCGGGCCCGGACCGGGGGGCCTGGCAGACTGATGCTGTGCCCCGCTCCCGCCGTTACCTGTTGGTCATGGTGCTCGGCTGCCTGCTGGGACTGTCCGGGTGCATGAAGCTCGAAGGGGACCTGGAGCTGAGCGCCGATGAGACCGTCTCCGGCACGGTGGTGGTCGGCGTCAGTGAGGACTGGTCCGAGGCCCACGGGCAGGACCCGATGGCACTGCAGCAGATCCTCGCCGAGGAGCTCCAGCTCACCCCCGATGCCGGGATCACCGGTGAGGCCTACGCCGATGAGGATTACGTCGGGATGGAGCTGACCCTGACCGATGTGGAGATCGACCGGGTGGCCGAGGCCACCAATGACGCCCTGGTCATCACCCGTGACGATGAGGGATATCTAGTGGGCGGCCGGTTCACCGACCTGGACACCACCGCCCCCGGACCCGGCGGTGAGGAGGATGAGGTCCCGACCCCGTGGGTGGTGGACCTGTCGGTGACCTTCCCCGAAGCGGTCACCGACCACGACGGCGAATTATCGGGCCGCACTGTCAGCTGGCAGCTGGAACCGGATGAGGGTGAGGACACGATGTACGCCACCACCGCCGGCAGCGGGTTCTCCCTGCCGGTCCCGGTGCCGGTGCTGATACTCAGCCTGCTGGTGCTCAGTGGCGGCGTAGTGGTCTGGCTGGGCTACCGGCGGCGCCGTCGAGCCCGGAGCTAAGGCCGCACCGCCGGGCGCCTCCCGCCCCGGCGCGGCCCCCGTCCAGCGCGGCCCCACCCCGACGCAGGAGCCCACCCGGCGCAGGCGCCCGCCCGCCACAACCATCCACGTGAACCGTTACAGCCATCTCGAGCCAGATCGGGAGCCACAACTGTCCACATGAACGGTTACAGCGGTTGTCGAGTGGGTGGTCTTGCGGCCGGGAGCGCAAGGCGGGCGAGCGCGAGGCCGGGGGCGCGAGGCGCGCGGGCGCGGCGCTGGGCGGTTCCGGCGGGGGCGCAGGTGCAGCGGGTGAGGGCCCGCAGTCACCGACAGCGGGAATGAGGACGGCCCGGCCCTGTCGGGGGTACAGGGCCGGGCCTTCGGCAGCAGAGTGCTGTCGGCTCAGGATTGCGCGCGGTTACTGCGCGCAATCAGGGCCATCGCACTCCCTGCCAGCACCAGCAAGCCGGCGATGAGGGCGGCCCACAGACCGATCCCGACACCGGTGCTGGGCAGCTGGCCCGAGCTATCGGCCGGATCCGGACCACTCGGCGAGTCGTCCCGTTCGGCAGAGTCCTCCTGCGTCGGCGGCTCCTCGCCTCCAGCCGGCGGCTCCTCACCCTCCGAGGGCTCCTCAAGCAGGACCACACCGGCGTCCCAGGTCGGGTCGATACCCTGCGTGGCCAGCACAGTGTTGTGCTCGTAGTCCTCATCAGCGGTCAGGAACTCATTGGTCTCATCCAACGTGAACACGGCCGAGAAGCCGTCCTCACCAGCGTTGGAATCCACCGTGGAGTCCTCACCAGAGGTGGCGGTGAACTCATAGAGTTCAGCCTGCTCGTCGGTCAGGATGAACCGCACCTGGTAGTCACCGGCCGGCAACTCATCGAAGATGTACCGGCCATTGCCGTCCGTGGTCGTGGTGGCCACCGGCTCCTCGGAGCGGTTCCCCTCCTCATCCACCTCGTACAACTCCACCGTCACACCAGGCAACGGGTCCTCGTCGGCGCCCTGCTGACCATCACGGTCGGAGTCGATCCAGACATAGTCACCCACGGCGTAGGACTTGGTGACCACACCGGCGTCCCACGTCGGGTCAATGCCCTGCGTGGCGGTGTACTCCTGGATGTCGTAGTCCTGGGTGCGGCCAGGTGTCTCGTCGTCCAAGGTGAACACTTCGCTGAGCCCGGTGACGCGCTCGGCGTCAGAGTCGTCAGCTGCGTCGTCACCGACCCGGGTGTTGGTGAAGGTGTAGATCGCCTCCTGCTCCTCGGTGAGGATAAACCCGACCTGGTAGTCACCGGCGGGCAACTCATCGAAGATGTACCGGCCGTTCTCATCGGTCTCGGTGCGCTCCACCTCGGTCTGGTTGCCCTCGGCGTCTATCTCATACAGCACCACCGTGACATCGGCGAGGGGCTCCTCGTCGTCGCCTTGCAGACCGTCTCGGTTGTCATCGATCCACACGTAGTCACCGATGGCGTAGGACATCTCGATGAACCCAGCGTCCCAGGTAGGATCGACGCCGTGGCTGGCCTCGAATGGCTGGTCCGTGTAGTCCTGAGTCAGTTCCTGGTTGTCATCACTGAGGGTGAACACCTCGGTCCAGCCGGTGTTCACATCGGCGTCGGAGTCCTCATCCGAGCCATCCTCCTGAGTGTTCTGCCCGGTGAAGATGTACCCATCGGGCTGGACGAACCGGATCTGGTAGTCGCCGGCCGGCAACTCATCGAAGATGTACCGGCCGTTCTCATCGGTCTCGGTGGTCTCGAGCGGCTCCTCACTGGGGTTGCCGTCGGAATCCAGCGTGTACAGCTCCACGGTCACGTCGGCGAGGGGCTCCTCGTCGTCGTCCTGCAGACCGTCCCGGTTGGTGTCGATCCACACGTAGTCGCCGACGGCGTAGTTGTGGGCATTCAGAGTGTTGGTCACCGTGACGGTGACATCCTCATCGTCACCGATGGTCACGGTTTCGGGGTCGGTGTCGACCGACCAGGTGGCGTTGTCCACGTCGGTCGGACCCCGCTCAGTGAATGTCACATTGGCGCCGATGGGCAGGTCGTTGATCTCGAGCCGAGTTCCATTGGCGGGCAGGTCAACCTCGCCTTCACCGGCGGGAATACCGAGTGCGTCGTCGGCGTCCCAGGAGTAGTCAATCGTGAAGGCATCCTGCCCAACCTCCAGGTCGCCCTCGTTCACCAGCTCCTTCTCTAGCGCAACACTGCCGAGGTCGAGATTGGCCTCGTTCTGCAGCGTGATCTCGGTGAGCGTGCCCGCCGGGATCTGATCATCGATCGTGAACCTCCACGGGGCATCCGCGGTCTGGGTATCCCCATCGGAGTCCACCCAGGTGAACACCGGGTCTTCCCAGGTCACGTTCTCAGGCTCGGTCGGGATGATTTCGTTGATCTCGATCTCGGCACCACGGAAGTACTCCGGGCTGGTGTAGGTCTCACCGTCGGAGAGTGTCACCGAAACGTTCCGGGCGTCCTGCCCGGGTTCGATCACGGTGTAGTTGATGGTGAACTCTGGGTCGAGCGTGGTGTCACCGGCCAGGTCCTTGGTGACGCTGAACCGGCCGAAGTTAGTGCCGATCACGTCGCCGCCACCGGAGTAGCGGGTAGCGGAACCGTCGTCGATGTTGCCGGATTCGTCCCCGATGCTCCACTCGGCGGTGTTGTAGAACACGCGGTCGCCGTTGGGCTGCAGTTCACCACCGGTCAGGGGCCGAACTTCCCATTCGATGTCATAGAGGGTGCCATCGATACCGCGCCAACTGCCGGGTTCTCCAGGCTCTACCTGATCGTAGTTGTTCAGGTCGGAGCCGGCACCCTCGCGTGAGGTGAAGGTGGCGGTGAGGTCATCGTTGCTCCACTCGACGAGGTCATCATCAAGTCGCTCCCAGTTGGGCACTTCGTTGCCCCACTCGTTATAGATCAGGGAGTCTGCTTCATAGACGGCAGGGAGGTCACCGTCAGTGATGCTCTCGTACGCCTCCTCATCCATGAGGTCAGTGACCACGATCTGCTGACCTGCCTCGATGCCCTGTTCAGGTGCAGGAACACGGACAGTCCAGGTGATGGTGTCATCGGAGTTGTCGTACCAGCCCCACTTGGCCTGATAGTGGCCGTCGAATTCGCAGTTTTCGTCACACCAGTTCTCGCTGGGCGTGACAGTGACGGATTCAGTGATCTCATCGAACACAAAGTCGTGCTGGATGTCCTCGTTGTTCTGGATCCGGGACTCGACGTCGAAGTAAAAGCTGCCGGAAATCTGCGCAGGGTTCGCTTCGATGAACGCCTCATCGATCGTGACAGTCACGCTGTCTTCGCGGACAGCAACGGTTCCGGCCCGCTCGCCGTCGAAATAGACAAGGAACTCGTCCCAGAAGCCGTGCAGTTCATCGGGCAGGGGGAGGGTAAACGTGATGTCGCCGTCCACGGCGCCTTCGGAGATCTCCCAAGTAACGCTGAGCGACTCCCGGGTGTAGTCCTGGATCGACTCACTGCCAAACGAGACCTCGGTAATGGTTACTTCACGCTGCGTCTGGAGCGTGCCGACGTCGCTCGAACTGTTGACGGCTTCTTCGGGCTGACCAACGACGTCGGTCGAACTGCTGACAGCGCCCTCGGACTCACCAGCGTCTTCGGTTGCGTTACTGGAGTCTGCCTGCTGCTCCTGGACCAGGGAGGTCACGGTGACCTGCTGCGAGAACGACGTTCCGTTCACGCTCCACTCCAGGGTCCGCGAGAGCTCTTCGTCCACCTCATCGACGGTCAACTCAAGTGCGTGAGAGCCCTGGTCGACGCCGGCGAGGAAGGGATCGGAGAACGTGAAGACGACGTCGCGGCCATCGTGCGTGATGGTGTCGATCGCATCATCGGTGACCTCCAGCGAGGACGTGTCCACGGAGACGCCCTGGGGTATCACCACCGTCCTCGTTCCGCCGTCACCCACCTCGGACGTGTACTGCACATCCAGGGTCAGCGTGTCACCGGATGTGACAACGGCGCCGTCTTCCAGTTCCGCGCCATTGTGCGTGACGGTGGCGGTGAATCCCCCAGTATCCGCAGACGCGAGCGGTGCGCCCGCACCGAAGCCGACCAGAGATAGCACCGATACCAGTAGAGCCGCGAGGAGGCGGCCGATTACCGTCCGCTGCCCCCGACTATGCGCTCCTCGCCCATGAAAAAGCCTCCGTCAATTCATACGCCGTGGACCAAACCAGGACCGCCCGCACCAGCGCAGCAAAACATCGGGCCGCTGAGAGCACCTGGACGTGTCCCATTGCGCGGCCTACTGGATTTGCCGATCTCCGGGGGTCGTTCCCAAAGATGCGGTCACTATGAATCTTGATCCACTACCGGATGCGTAGCCGGAGCACAGGCACACTTTTCACCCTGTGCTTCACCTCGGTGTGACGAGTCCTACATCAGGGCATGGGCCCTGGCCGCCGGTGCGCCCAGGGCGCGGCCCGTTCCAGGTCCGCCGCCAGGGAGAGCAACACGTCCTCTCCCCCGGCCGGCACCGAGGCCAGGGTGACGCCGAAGGGCAACTCGGGGGCGTCGTCGTCGGGTTTGGCGTGGTGCAACGGCAGGGAGATCGCGGCCTTGCCGATGATGTTCAGGCTGGAGGTCCAAGGGGTGAACTCCATCTGGGCCTGGAAGTCGGCCGCGGGGTCGGCGTCGTTGCGGATGGCGCCGATCGCCGGCGGCGGCATCGCCAGGGACGGGGTGAGGATGAGGTCGAAGTCGGCCCAGCGGTGAGCGGCCTGGCGGGTCAGGCGCTGACCACCGGAGACAGCGTTGGCGTAGGCGAGACCGCTGACCTCCCGGCCGGCCTCGCGCAACCAGCGGGTCAGCGGTCGCATCGCTGCATCGGCCTCCGGCGGCAGCGGGATGGAGCTGGCCATCACCGCCCACATCGGCCGGAACGGCTCCCAGTCTTCGGCGCTGAACGGCACCGGCGCCGTATCGAGGTGGTGACCCATATCGCTGAGCAGCCCCACAGCCTTGTCCACCGCGGCCAGTGCCTGGGGATGGACCTCCACGTCCGGGGCGATGGTCGGTTCGGTCAGCACGCCGACGCGAAGCGGGGAGGCACTGCGGCGGGCGGCCTCGGTGAACGTGGTGGCCGGCGGTGGGGCGCTGTAGGTGTCTCCGGGCCAGGGGCGGGCCAGGATGTCTAGCGCGAGGGCGGTGTCCGCCACCGTGCGCGTGAGCACCCCGTTGGTGGAGAGGCCCGGCCCGTCCAGGCCGTTCGGCCCGGGGCTGATCCGGCCGCGGGCCGGTTTCAAACCGACCAGCCCGCAGGCAGCAGCCGGGATACGGATCGAGCCCCCACCGTCACTGCCGTGGGCGATCGGGGTGATCCCGCCCGCCACCGCCGCAGCCGCGCCACCGGAGGAGCCCCCGGCGGTGCGGGACAGGTCCCAGGGGTTCCGGGCCGGTGGGGCGATATCGGGTTCGGTGTAGCAGGGGAAGCCGAACTCCGGGGTGTTGGTCTTGCCGATCATGGTGGTACCGGCCTGCCGCAACAAGGTGACGACGCCGTCATCGGCGTCGGGCACCACGTCGCGGAGGGCGGCGCTGCCGGCGGTCATCGGCACGCCGGCCACCTGGTTCAGGTCCTTGATCGGCAGCGGCACACCGAGCAGCGGGGGCAGGTCCGCGGGGTCGGATTCGGCCAGCATCTGCTGAGCTTGTTCGGCTTGGGACAGCGCCAGCTCAGGGGTGATGGTGATGAACGCCCCGAGCTGGGCGTTGCGTTCCTCAGCCCGCTGCAGCGCCTGTCGGGTGACCTCGACGCAACCAACCTCACGCGCGGCGATCGCAGCGGCTAGTTCGACGGCGCTCAGGTCATCCAGGGCAGACATACACCGAGCCTAATAGGTGGTCCATCGCTGAACCGCCAGGGCGCTACTGGTACAAGGCGGAGCCCCAACCCCGAGGCTCATCTCGGTGACAACAACCCCTCATGCACGGCCCTGGCCAGGGCTTCCTCCCGTGTTCCCGCGCCCAGTTTGCGGTAAATGCTGCGTAGCTGGGACTTGACCGTGTTCACCGACACCCCCTGGGCGCGTGCGATCTCACCGGCTGATTCGGTTCTACTCAGCTCACCGAGCACAATCGACTCGCGTTTGCTCAGCAGAGCCACATCATCAACGGGCAGGATGATCCTGGGCACCTGATCGAGGTCACCGAGCGGCTCGGTCAGCTCTGGGCGCTCCTCAGCGAGCAGATCGCGCAGGGCTCGCAGGTCGCTGCGGGGCACGTACACCAGGTGCTCGCGCACCCCGTGGTGCCCCATCAGGGCGAGGAGCCGCTCGGCAGCGGCCAGGGCCCCGATGCGATCACCGGCACGCAGACTCGCCGCAGCCAGAACTAGGTACTGCACCGAGGCGGAACGCGGCGAGGTGGGATCTCGTTGCCGGGCCGCCAAGTGCACCAGGGCATCATCGGGCTGCCCCGCGGCCAGGGCCACCACGGCCAGCAACACAGAATTGGCCGGGGCCGTCTTCTCCCCGTGCAGCGCCAACCGGGCCGCGCCCACTCGTCCAGAGGCCAGGTTCAGCAGTGCGAACGGCTTGGACAGCATCACCTGCTCGCTCGGCAGCAGTCGTTGTTCTGCCGCCAACCGGCGCACATCGTCGGTCAACCGGAGCAGACCGGCCTCGGCATCACCGCGCAGGACAGCGAGGTAGGCGCGCAGCAGGACGATATACGGGCCGAACTCGATGTTCACCGGTTGCGGGCTGATCAGGTCGAGGTGTTCTTGGGCACCGTCCAGATCGAAGTCATCCAGCCGGTCCCACACGGCTGCGTAGTGCCCCAGAACCCCCAGGTAGGAGTCGCGGATCTCCTGGGGCCACGGATCCCCTTCGAGGTAGTCGATGCGTCTGAGCATGGACCGACTGATGGTCATCTCACCGAGGTGGGCATAGATGCCGGCCTTGATAGTCAAGGCCTGCTGGGCAGCGAACCCGGGGTTGCCGGCGGGCGCGGAGACCGCATCGCGCAGCACCTCCAGGGCCTCGCGGGGCTTCCCGGACCGGAAGAAGGTGATCGCCAGCTGGGTGCGGACGATCGGTTCCCTGGCGCGTGGGATCGGCTGGCTGGTCTACTCCTCCAGGATGCGGGCCAGGGCACGGGAACGGGAAACCAGGTGGCGGTCTGCACCGGCGATCCGCGCCAATGAGGTCTCCAGGATCCCGAAGAACAGGTACTGGTTGCGCGCGACGGCCCGGCGTGATCGCTGGGCGCCTTCGACGGCGATATCCAGGTACCCGATCGCGCGGCGCCGCCGGTTCGGATCCATATTGACGGCGAGGCCGAGCAGCGCGGCGATCACCGGCTGGTGTGGCAGCTCATAGCGGGGGATCTGGGCGACGATGTGTTCGGCCTCGGTCAGGATCCCATCCCAGAGGAACTGCACCCAGTGGCTGGTAATCACGGTGCTGACTAGGGCGTAGTCACCGGAGGCTACTGCGTGGCGCAGCGCCGGCAGGGGCCTTGCCGCGGTCAGTTCCCATCGTGCGATCCGGCGGTGCAGAGCGGGCAGCTCGGTGGGCAAGCGGGCCTGGGCTTCCTCGCGCAGCAGCTCGCGGATCGCTGCCCACACTGTGATCACCCCGGACTCCGGGTCCGTTTCCATCACGCCCAGCCGCTCCAACTGCTGCAGATGCTGGGCAATGCGGGTGCCTTCGCCAAGGCGATCCGCCAGCCCGGCCGGGAGCTCATCAGGCAGGCTGCAGCGCAGCAGGAACCGGGACAGCTCCCGGCGCTCGGGGTCGTTGAGGTGCCGGCGAACATCGGAACGGACCACGGCCGCCACGGAACTCTGCAACGTGGCCCGGTGGGACAGATCCTCGGTGGCCGGGCGCTGCTGCAGCAGCGCTCGGACCAGGGCCGGGTGGCCGCCGGTCACCTCCCGCACCACCGACGCGCTGTCACCGGCGTCCTGACCGGCCCGCTGAAACAGCTCCTCGATCTCCGCTGCGGTGAAAGCCAGGGCTGCGGGTCCGATGAGCTGGCGGTCCACCTGGAGCGCAACCCTTGGGTGTTCGAGGGTGGTCCGCCCCCGGCCGGCGATGACGATGCTGAGGTTCGCCACATCGCGGGCCAGGGTGATCACATCGTCGTCGATCTCCGGGTCCAGCACCGTGGCGTCGCCATCGATGATCAGGACGTGGTGCTCGGTGAGCTGGTTGAACCCCCGGCGCAGGATCCGCCGCAACCCGGCGGGCTCAAGGCCTGCACGTAGCGGCGAGTCGGCATCAAGCAGCCCAGCATCGACCATTGCAGTCACCACTGTGCGCCAGTACTGCAGGCGGCTGTCGATGTCACTGTCGATCGAGACCCACACGCCGTTGACTGCACGGCTCGTTGCCCAATCCGCGAGCAGGGCGGTCTTACCGCTGCCGGCAGGGCCGCGCAGAACCGTGAGGGGGTGGCCCGCGTCGAGGAGCTTGAGCAACCGTGGCCGGCGCAGATGCCGCCTGGGCAAGCGGGGCACGCCGATGAGGACGTCTGGGTGCCCTCTGTCCAGCATCGTGATCCCCGTCGGTTACTCGTTTAGCCTCATCGTAGCCAGGCGGCCCTGGGCCCGGCCGGGATGTAGGTCCTGGTCGTGCGCCGCAATGCCATGGCTCCGCGGCGCACGATCAGGGAGGTCAGCCGGTCCCGGCACGCCGCGCCCACGCCTCGCACACGCAAAAAGGGGCCTGCCAACTCCGCATCGACACGGCCCCACTACTGGTGGGTATGCAGTGGCCCACCACAGAATGTGACGAAATGTCACATTTGGCGTGGAACGTGACCGAACTGAGACCTCCCGTCCACCAGCTGGTCGGACCTGCGTCATTTCAGGCTCACTCGCGGACTGATCGTTACTGAACGCTGCTACCGTGGGCGGCGTTCTGGCAGCGAACACCCCCCGCTGTCGAAGCATCCGGACCCGAGGACCACACATCCCATGAAGGCGCTGTATAAGTCAGGACCGCACGCCGGGCTAGAACTTGTGGAACGGCCCGAACCCGAACCCGACGTCGATCAGGTCAAGATCCGGGTGATGACCACCGGGATCTGCGGTACCGACCTGCACATCCTGGACTGGGACACCTGGGCGCAGTCGATCATCGACGCCCCGCTCATCCCCGGCCATGAGTTCTACGGTGAAGTGGTGGCCGTCGGGGAGCGGGTCCGTAATGTTCAGGTGGGCGACCGCGTCTCCGGTGAGGGGCACATGGTGTGCGGCACCTGCCGCAACTGCCGGGCCGGGCGGCGCCAACTGTGCATCCGCACCATCAGCATCGGTGTGCAGAGCGATGGCGCTTTCGCCGAGTACGTCGTCCTGCCCCAGGAGAACGTCTGGGTGCACCGCAAGGACACCGGGGAACGTGCCATCACCCCCGAACTCGGTGCGATCTTCGACCCGTTCGGCAATGCGATGCACACCGCGCTGAAGTTCTCGGTGATTGGCGAGGACGTGCTGATCACCGGCGCCGGCCCGATCGGATTGATGGCCGCTGCGGTGGTGCGCTGCGTCGGTGCCCGGCACGTGGCGATCACCGACGTGTCCACACCGCGGCTCGAACTAGCCAAGCAAGCTGGAGTGGATCTGACCGTGGACGTGTCCTCGATG
>Ga0079225_10000033_pt1 | contig 91197 bp, 83 predicted proteins | sample Poulit2012_FD_76344 | JGI IMG/M metagenome (GOLD analysis project Ga0079225, IMG submission 76344) | Agricultural soil microbial communities from Georgia to study Nitrogen management - Poultry litter 2012 | ecosystem: Environmental > Terrestrial > Soil > Agricultural land | place: USA: Georgia... | reverse complement strand
GTCTCATCCCACGCCGGCTGGAAGATCTTGGCCGGTTCCCAGGGCAGGACGGCCTCGGTCACGCTGAGCTGAGGGTCCAGGGCAAGTCGCGCGGCAGCGGCGGCTCCCAGTGCGGTCGCGTGCCCGGAGGGGAAGATGTCCACCGGGGCCTGCAGAGTGTCCGCCTGGCTCTGCATCAACACCTCGCTGCGGGTCAGACCGCCATCGACGCGCAGGCGCTGCAGGGGCAGGTCCAGGTCCCTGGTGACCAGCTCGGCCAGGTCGGTGATCTGGGCGCTGATGCCCTCCAGCACCGCTCGGACCACTTCTGCCCGGCTGGTGGCCAGGGTCATCCCGCTGAGGAACGCCCCAGCGTCCGGGCGCCACCATGGCGCGGCCAGGCCGGCGAAGGACGGGCCGCATAACACCCCGTGGGAGTTATCGGCCGCCACCGAGTCCAGATCGCTTGCCTCGGTAATCAGGCCCATATCTGCCAGCCACCGCACCGCTGAGGCCGCGGTGTAGACCTGCCCGTCGATGCAGTAAGTGGTCTGGCCACGCAACGACCAGGCCACCGATGTGGTCAGCCCGTTATCCAGGCGGGGTGCGCTGGTGCCGACATTGGCCAGCAGGAAGGCGCCGGTGCCATAGGTGCACTTGGCGGTGCCCGGTTCCAGGCAGCGCTGGGCCAGCAGTGCCGCCTGTTGATCGACGATCAGTCCCGCCACCGGGATCTCACCGCCGAACACTGTGGTGGTACCCACGACCTCATCGCTGTGCACCAGCCGCGGCAGTTCCTCACCGGAGAGGTCGAACAGTTCCAGCAGCCACTCATCCCAGGTGAGAGCGTCGATGTCCAGCAGCAGGGACCTGCTGGCGGTGGAGGTGTCGGTGACGAACTCCCCGGTGAGGTGATGCACGATCCAGGTGTCGGTGGTGGTCAGTACGCCCTCGGCGGTCAGGTTGCGACGCAGCCAGGTCATCTTCGGGGCGGTGAAGTAGGGGTCGAGCATCAGGGCGGTGCGCTGGTGGATCTCCTCGGCGTACGCATCGAGTTCGGTACAGATGCTCTCGGCACGCCGGTCCTGCCAGCTCAGCGCCGTGGTCAATGGCTGCCCGGTTTGTTTGTCCCAGGCCAGCACCGTCTCCCCTTGGTTGGCCAGGCCCACCACATCCGGGCGCACCCCGGCGGCCTGGACCGCCTGCCTGGCGCTGTCCAGCACTGAGTCCAGCAGCTCGGCCGGATCCTGCTCGACTACCCCTCCGGTGCCGTAGTGGGGATGTACATCCCGCTCGGCCACGGCAAGGACAGTGCCGTCGTCGTCGACGACGATGGCTTTGGTACCCGACGTTCCCTGATCGATCGCCAGTATCGGCATCATGACTCCTTGTTCTTCTCCGCGGCACCGAAGCCGGTGGGGCGGGTGGGTGCAATGGCACGCGGGCGGCAGACCGGCATGAGTGCCCCTTTCCTCATGCCACGATCACCCCCACCTCGGCGTCGTGCATCTGGTCCTGCTGCGCGGCCGGCAGAGCCCTATCGGTGATGAAGGCGGTGACATCCTGGACCCCACAGACCCGGTACGGTGCGGTTCGAGCGAACTTCGTGGAGTCGGCCAGCACGAACGACCGATCACAATTGGCCAGCATGGTGCGTTTGATCGCCACCTCGGCGTGCTCGTAGTCGGTCAGCCCGCGCTGCACACTGACTCCACCAGAGCCGAGGAATGCCACATCGGCGTAGATGTCGGCTAGGAACTGCACGGCGGTGGCGCCGGAGATGACCAGGTCGCCGGGGCGCACCGCGCCCCCGGGCACCAGCACGGTCAGGTTCCGGTGAGCCGAGAGCAGCTCGGCCACCCGCATCGAGGGGGTCACCACGGTCGCGCGCAGGTCAGGATCGATGGCGGTGGCGAGCTGGGCGATGGTGGTGCCGATGTCGAGGAAAATCGTGCTCGCCCCGGCGAGCAGTCCTGCTGCCTTGGTGCCGATAGCGCGCTTGGAGCCAGCGGCCAGGTCCAAGCGGTCGTCGAAGGCCGGCTCACTCCGCGGGTTCAGCACTGGTGATGGCGCGATCGCCCCGCCGTGCACACGCACCACCTCCCCGGTGCGGTCCAGGTGCTCCAGGTCGCGCCGGACGGTCTCCACCGAGACGCCGAGCTCACGGGCGACGTCCTCGTTGTGCACCGAGGCGCGCTCGCGCACCAACTCGCCCAGTCTGGCTCGTCGCGTTGCCGCTAGCACGCCCGCTCCTTCGCTCTTGGCTGACCGACTTGGCTGACCGATAGTTACCGCTCTTGCCTGTTTCTGACTGTTAGCGTGGTTGGTGATGCTCGTGTTGTCAAGCAGGCCTATCCCCGGGCCGAGTCGGGCTCGGGGGCGATGTCGGGTCAGCCTCTACTTTCGCCGTCGCGTCCGGGTAGCTGGTCAACGACGAGCTCGTAGGAGTCCTCCACCAGATCGTGCACCAGCGTCTTGGTGATACCAGAGCCGCTGCCGATGGATATCCAGTGTCGTTTGTCGAGATATCGTCCCGGGGTGATCGCCGCGTACTCCTGACGCAGCGCGTGGCCATCAGCTGGTTCGGCCTTCACTGTGATGATCTGCTCCTCGGGGTCATCGGTGACGATGAGGAAGACCTTGTCCACGACCTTGTACACGTCCAAGTTCGGAGTGAATGGCCGCCCATGGCTGACTTTCGGTAGAGCGGCGGCCCTCTCGCGGGCGATTCGTTGCAGATCGCCACCCGATAGAGTCATGGCCGATCACCGCGTTCCTGTCCTTCATGGGGCTTTTCGTTCTGGTGATACGGAGAGGCGCCAACTTTCTGTGTTTCGATGCAATAGCTCCGCAGTTCCGCGATCTTCGCGGTCTTGGATGTGCTGGCGAAGCGGATGGCATGGCTGAAATCGATGCGTCTTTGTCCCGCTTCCAGGTAGCCGTCGCAGGAGGCGAGCCGACCGTGGGTGGTGATCGAGATGATCTCCACACGATCTGGCGAGAACGGTGGACCAATCTCTCGGGCCGCCGCGGGGCCGCTGTGTCTGTCTCCGCCTATGAGTGTCCAGGTCGCATCGGTAGCAAGCCATTCGGAGATGGCCTCAGTATCGCTCCTGGCCCAGTTCACCGCGAAGTCGCCCATGATGACGATCCGGGGTGCATTGCCACAGTCGGCGGGCAGCTTGATCTCCATGCAGAGAGCAGGCCCTTCTCGTCGTACAACCGGAACGCCTTGGGGGAGAGCCAGGTCGCGGCGGCGAACTCCCCGATGGTCATGAGTCCGGCCATGCTCTTTGCTCCTTCCGTCGATTGTATGGGGCGGGCCTGTGCTCAGGCGGTCTTGAACTGCGGCTCGGTCACCCACTTCGAGGCGTTGGGCTGCTCGTTCGGGTCGGTGAGGAAGTCCTCGGCGTGGCCCGTCCACAGCGATCCGCAGTCGTCTGCGAGCACGTCGAGCCGGTGCCCCGGCGGCCCATTCCTGCGCCTTGGCGTGGGAGGCGGGAAGCTGATCGGGCACTCCGACGTGGTGGCCGAGGAGTAGGTTCCCGCGGGCAGGCTCCCGAGCACCAGGCCGTTCGTGGGTGTCACCGGCCCCGGTACGGGCACCGCGACGGTGAGGTCCACCGGTTCCGCGGGGCCGCCGACGTGTCGATAGACGTAGAAGGGGGCCGCTCTTTGGTGTGATCTCGTGGTCCGCGAGCCACTGATAGACGCGGGGGATCATGTCATTGGGGCCCTCTGGTGCGCCGAACTGGGAGAACCGCGCGGTGACTGGGATGCCGACATAGTGGGTAGTCGGGCGTTCTTCAGCTGAGACTTCAAGAACCATGAGGGATTACTCCTTCGTTGATGTGCTGGAGGCGGGATCGCCACCTACAAGCACTCCAACGCTTCCCCCAAAGGCAAGATCAAACAGCGTCATTCACCGGATCCGACATACCCCTCCCAGGAGTTACCCACGGCGGGGTGGCTGGTGCAGCGCCTGGTAGAGCGTGAGGGCGAGGGCCGTGCGGTCGCGGCCGTCGAGCTTGCGCAGCAGCGCCGAAACGTGATTCTTCACGGTGCCCTCGGCAAGAACCAGATCGCTCGCGATCTCGGTGTTCGTCCGACCGTCCGCGATCTGCTCGGCCACAAGACGTTCACTGCGGGTCAGTACGGCCAAAGGACTCTCCTCGGCATCGGCCGACTCCCCCGGCCCACGGTGGACACCCATGGCCGCGCGGGTGACCCGCGGGTCGATTACCATGCCGCCGGCGGCGACGGCGCGGATCGCCTCGGCGAGCGCATCGACGGAGGTGTCCTTGAGCAGGAAACCGGCGGCACCGGCGCCGAGTGCGGCATGTACGAGGGCATCGTCGTCGAAGGTCGTGAGCAACAGCACCGGGATCCGGGGGAACTCCTCGTGGCAGCGTTGCGTCAGCTGCACGCCGTCCATGCCCGGCATACGTGCGTCGGTGAGCACGACGTCGGGGTGGTGCCGGTTGATCGCGGCGAGCGCCTCGGTGCCCTCGGCCGCCTCAGCCACCAGGTCGATGTCATCGATGGTCGACAGCAGCATCGCGAGTCCGCGTCGCAGAAGCTGGTGATCATCGACCAGCACGATCCGCAGGGACGGACGGTTCATAAGGTTACCTCCAGCACGAACTCGTCGCCTGTGCGTTCGGCGCGGACACTGCCGCCCAGTTCCTCGGCACGTTCAGTGAGCCCCCGCAGGCCGAAACCGTGGGAAGGCGGCCCGTCGGGAAGGCGACCGCTCGCTTCGTCATCGAGGTCGCTGCGCACGGACAGGACGACCCCGGCACCAGGCGTCGGGGCCAGATGGATACCGGCATAGTGCGCGCCACCGTGGCGTAGGGCGTTGGTCAGCCCCTCCTGGACGGCGCGGTAGAGCACGAGGGCGGTCTCGGGGCCGGGTGCGAGTTCCGCCTCACCGCTCACCTCGACCTCGAGTCCGGTGCCGCGGAAGGACTCCGCGATCGCTTCGAACGCCTGGACGCCGGTGGCGTCGGCGTCCCGGACCGGGTGCAGGGCCCGTACCCAGGTGCGCATCTCGGTCAGCGCCCGGATGACGATACTGCGAACGTTACCCACCTCCTCCCAGGCGGCCTCCGGGTCCTTCTCGCGCATGCGTTCGGCGTATTCGAGGCCGATGGAGGTGAGGGTGAGGCGGTGGCCGAGGCCGTCGTGCAGTTCGCGTGCGGAACGGGCGCGTTCGTCGGCGAGCACGAGCTCCTTCTCCACGGCATGTTTCCGGCGCAGGCGCTCCAGTGAGTCCCGTAGCTCGTCGGTGACCCGATCACGTTCGGCGAGGGTGCGCCGAGCGCTCGCCAGGGCATCGTCGTAGGCACCGAGCGCCATGCCCAACACGATACCGACGCACAGGAGTACCCCGATCGCAAGACCATTGCTGAGTGCGTTCACCCAGTCCGGTAGGTGCAGCGCCAGGCCGATCACGGTGAGGATGACCGACCCGACCACGGCGGAGCGCAGGGACACATCGACCACCAGCAAGGCGATCACGAGCAAGAGCACCGGGATCGAGAATCCCAGCGAGCCCGCGAACACGACCGGTGCTGCAACCACGAACGCCACCGGGGCGAGCAAGCGCCGGAAGCGTCGGTCCTCACGGCGGGCGCGTAGTGCCCACAACACGCAGAGCACCAGGAAAGCCGCGGCGCAGTATGCGGCGTCTAAGTCCGAGCCCCACTAGACGAAGAACAGGATCTGCAAGGTGAAGATCAGAAGGCATGCCAGGGCGAGTACCTGCAGCAGGCCCAGCATCCGCTGAGGGGTGATCGAGGTCGCGCGCGACATGCGTCCAAGATACGAATTGGGTGCCGTGCATGTCTCGTGACCGTGGTCATCCCGCCTCTGTCCCAGGTCATGCGATAGGCAGCATGGTCCTGACGCGGGGCAGATGTGCCGGTACCGGGGCGCTTCGTAGCTTTGTGGCATGAATATCTCGACGAATACCTCGGAACAAACCATGCCCACCCCGCGGCTGCCGGCGTGGGCACGCGTACTGCTGAGCTTGGCCGCATTGTGGGTGGCCTCGATCAGTCCTGTCATCCCGCGGCGCATCCCGGGTGTGCGTGCCGCGCTCGAGGGTGAGGACCTGGTCGTGGCGACGCTCGTTAACGCGCTCGTCCTCGGTACCGCCCTGGCGATCTTCCTCCTGGCGTCGTGGGCACTGATCCGTGGCGTGGACCGCCGGCGCTTCGCCGCCCTGGGCCTGCGTGTGGATGCCCGGGCCGTGCTCGCACTGCTCGCAGGGATGGTGATCGCCCTGCTGGTCCTGTTGCTCGCTGCAGGGCTGGCGCACCTGTTCGACCTGGGACGGATGCCCGACCTGACCGGAGCACCGGAGGGGGAAGTCGAGCCACTGTGGTTCCTCCTGCTGTACATCTTCCTGTACGCCTTCGTGCTCCAAGGTATCGGCGAGGAGGTGCTGTTCCGCGGCTACCTGATGACGAGCCTCGCGCGACGCCCGATGGCCGCAGTGCTCGTGAGCGCGGGAGCCTTCAGCATCTTTCACCTGATCTCCGACGGAGGGCAGCAGAATGCCCTCGAACACGTCCTGTACCTGGCGATCCCGCTCGGTTTTTCGCTCAGCGCCGCTTTCCTAGCGATTAAGTTGCGTTCGGTGTGGGCAGCGGTAGGGATCCACGGCGGTTTCCATGTGGTCAACGGCTTCGGACAGGGCGCAGGAATCGTGTCCGACGGTCCCGCGATGTGGCTGCTGCTCGGGGCTCTCCACGCCGTGGCGGGCCTGCTCATCGCCTGGCGGATCCCCCGTGAACGCTGGGTCGAGATCGGCGAGCGCGGGCCGTACGCACGGTAGTGCGGTAGATCGGACTGCCGGTACGGACCTGGGAGTGGCCTTCGTCGAAGGTGACGTCACGCACCAGTGCAACCGGTTCTCTATCGCCCAATACTGGCGTACCCAACCGGCAAGAACCGGCGGTGGAGCCTGGTCGAAAGCCGCAGACGTGACCAGGTAGACCACCACGGTGGTTCTCGTCTACTCGTAGGTGTTACGGCATCAAGTCGCCCATCCGGTAGCCCATGCGCGGCGGGCCAGTTCATTGCCAACCCCGAGGGCCAGCTGCAGCAACGTGGGCGCTGGGTCTCGATGTGGACTCCGGGCTCTGAGTGGGCCTGGCGCCCCACAACGACACCTCGGGGATCGACCGGCTACGCCACGGTCTCATGAACTTCCTCTCAGCCGGCGGCGAGTAGATCCGCCGCATCCTGGGCCAGGGCGGCGAACAAACCGGGATCGAGGTGCTGGGCCGGGTCGGCGAGCTGGATCACCAACACCACCGGCTCGCCGACGGCATCCTCCAGATACCAGGACCCCGCGATCACTCCTGGTGCGGAACCGCCTTTGAATCCGGCGTAGTCCCAGGCCGCCTGGTCCACCTCGAGTCCGGGGTTCTGGGCAAGGATCTCGCGGACCTCACCCCCGAGCTGCTGCAGGTGAGCGTGCACCGCGCATAAGTCCTGCGCCGGGACCATCCAATCCACACCGTCGGTCCAAACCGGTTCGGTGATCGCGGCGGGATCCACCGCCTCCAGGTCATCAGGTAGCTCGGTGAGCAGCTCTCGACGGGTGTCGGTGCCTGCGTCCGCCCATTGTTCGCGCACCTGCGGGGCGCCCCAGCCGAGCAGGAACAGCTCCCGGGTGGTCAGGAACGGCATCAGCAGCTCGGGATCACTCACGCCGAGCTCTGGCAGTGCCGCCTCGATGGTTTCCCGCCCGACGGCGTCGATGAGCATGTCGGTGGCGGTGTTGTCGCTGATCGCGATCATCCCGCTGGCAGCATCAGCCACGGTGACCTCGGTGCCCTCGGCGGCGTCCTGCAGCTCCCCGCTGGGCAGACTGCGCAACTCCTCGGTCACGGTGAGCGGGTCATCCCAGCTCAGGTCGCCGTCCAGCACTTCCTCGGCGACCACGGCCAGCACGAACAGTTTGAACATCGAGCCGCTCGGTGCCGGTTCATGGTCGGGCCCGAGGCACTCGCCCTGCTCGACCGGGTAGCTCTCCAGCACCACCGTGTCGGCGAGTTCTTCCATCTCGGTCTCCAGCTCTTCCCAGGACTGGGCACTGTCTCGCTCGCGCACCTGGTCCGGTGTGAACAGCAGGCCGGCGATCTGCTCGGCGTCATCCAGCGCGATCTCCATCATGATCGGCTGCTCATGGCCATCAGTAAGTCGCACTTGCGCGGCGGTGCCATGGTTCTCCAGGGAGTCCAGCACGTACGGGCCTGCGGCCCGCAGACCATCGAATACCGACTCCAGGTCACCGGCCTCGGTGATGAATTCCTCGGTGAATCGCTCGGCGGCCGTATCCTCACCGGGTCCGGAGTCGGCGGCCAGGGTGTCCAGCACCCAGGCGATCTGCTCCCCCAGCGGTGTATCTGGGATCGGTACCTCTGACTCGGCCGGGGATTCACTGTCCTCTGCGGTCTGGGCAGGTTCCTCACCGGATTCGCCGGCGCAGCCAAGCAGCAGCAGGATGCTCAGCAGGGCCGCCAGGGTGAGCGGGCGGCGGCGCCGGCTCGGCGTCAACGGGCCGTGGTGGCGAGGGAGGACAAGGGGTCGAGGGAGTCTAGGCACGGACCCAGTTTCCCTTAGTGCCGCCATGCTCTGGCACGGCCGACGACGTAATCGCAATCGGCGCCCTGCACTCTGTGGCACGGCGCGGTCGATCACGTGGTGGCGCCCGCCTGACCTGAGGCCCACATCGCGCTACGTGCGGCTCTTGCTCCGGGAGTGAAACGGGGTCATGATTCATCCACACATACCGCCCGAGCGCTGTCCGGGGGCAGGTGAAAGAAGGCCGCAATGTCGCAGTCAGCACAGTCCAACCCCATTCCCTCCCCTCCGGTTGCACTCGCACTCATCCAGGGCCGGTCCCCGGTCGCTCGCCTAGCCGCGGCGACGACGATGGTGCTGCTGCTGAGCAGTTGCAGTCTGCTTCTCGGCTCCGGTTCGGAGCGAGACACGGCGGCCGACGCCGACATCGGTGAGCAGAGCAGCGAAACAGCGGCCGTCGAGGACGCACCCACCATCCGGGAAGCGGATTTCGCCGCACTGCAGTGGCGTGAGGCGGTCAACGAGTACTACGTCACACCCGCCGAGGATGACGGTCTACAGACGGTGACCATCGGTGAGCAGATCGCCTACACAGATGTCGACGGCGACGGCCACGATGATGCCCTCGTGCCACTACAGATCACCGATGGGAACTGGTTCGAACAGATCTGGTACATCTGGACCTGGGATCCGCAGTCCGAGGCGCCGGTGCAGGTGGAGAGCCCGGTTGCCCGGGAGGCGCGATGCGGTGATGCGGTCCGGGAGGTCGGCGCAGAAGGATCAGCATTCGTCATCTCCGAGGCATTGCGTATCCAGGGCGATCAGTCCTTGGACTGTGCCTCCGAGGGGCCGATCGAGATCACCCGGCACGTCACCCTGGATGATGGCTGGCCGGTGCTCACCGGCGGGCTAACCGGCGACGGCGGGATCTGCCCGCAACCGAACGGCACCGACGCCATGTTCCCCGTCGGGGACAGCGACCTGCGGGTAGCTCCCTACGACGATGCCTCCCCGGTCACCGAGCCCGTTCCCGATGCCTTCGATGAGGTCGAGGACGTGTGGAGCCACCTCTGGCTGTACCGCGAGCACTGGATGCTGGTGCACCTGGGCTACTACGACCAGGACGTTACCGGTGGCTACATCCCATGCGCGTGGGTCTACCTGGCCGAAGACACCCGCCCGGTCCCACACGCGCCCTACCAGGAGGGCTGAGGCCGGCCGGAGCCGAGATGGTCATCGTGGACAGCGGCTGACGGGCGACCAGTCCCCCGGCGTTGTTCACCAGGAAGTCCAGCGCGCCGAACTCCCCGCCGGTCTGAGAACCTCCATTCCAATTGTCGCCCGCCACTAAAATCGTTCGATGAAACTATCACGGCAGTCATCACACTATATCTCTACCGCACAGCAGCCCAAAATAGGCCACTTTTTTCTTGCAATTGGTTGACAGAAATCAATCATCTCCGGTAGCCTACACGACTTCTTGCCGAAGACGTCAGGAGGGGAAATGTCTGTAACAAGAAATCGTTCAGGACGTGTTCTGTTCGGGTCGATAATCGCAGTATTGGCACTGGGGGCGGCACCGATAGCCCACGCTGACACCGACGATCAGACGGCCGGTGAGGTCGAACCGCTAGGTTTCGGTCCCGATAATGTCATCCACCTTATCGGCGACGGTATGGGATACAACCAGATCGACGCGGCCAGCCTTTATCAGTACGGCACCACCAACTATCAGTTCTCCGCCGATCCCGAGACGGGGGAAATCGAGCACCTGCCCGGCGAAGGCAGCCAGGTTTATGAGGACTTCCCGGTCCAGGCGGCGATGGCCACCTATCAGGACGGACACACCTATGACCCGGACGCCGCGTGGGGCGACTTCGAGTGGGTACTGGAAGATCCGCCGGACTCGGCCGCAACCGCGACTGCACTCGCTACCGGAGTCCGGACGTATAACGCTGCGATCGGCGTCGACCCCGATGGCTTGCCGGTGAAGAACTTGACCGAGCGTGCTCAGGAACTGGACCGGGCCAGTGGAGTCGTCAGCAGTGTTCCGTTCAGCCACGCTACGCCCGGTTCCTACGTGGCACACAACCTGGATCGCAATAATTACCACGATATCGCCCGGGAAATGCTGACCGAGCACAGCGTCAATGTGGTCATGGGTCCAGGTAATCCGTATTTTGATGAGGATGGCCAGGAGCGGACGACCCCAGACTTCACCTACCTGGACGAGGACACGTATGATCGAGTTCAAGGTGGGGACACCATCTTCGAGATGATCGAGGATCGGGACGAATTCGTCGATCTGGCGACAACCGACAATCCACCCGAGCATGTTTTCGGCCTCCCGCAGGTGCACGCTTCACTTCAGTACGATCGCAGCGGCCCGGATATGGATTCGGAAGGCAATCCGGTACCAGGCGCGGAACCATATGATGCTCCATTTATTGAGTCGACACCAACACTTCCAGAGATGACCGAAGCGGCTCTGAACGTCCTGACCAACGCCTCCGATGAGGGAATGTTCCTCATGGTCGAAGGTGGCGCTATTGACTGGGCCAGCCACGACAATAGCCTAAACCGTCAGATCGAAGAGCAGATCGCGTTCAATGAGACGGTGGAGACCGTCGTGGACTGGGTGGAGGCCGAGAGTAGTTGGGATGAGACGCTCGTCGTCGTGACGGCCGATCACGAGACCGGCTACCTCACTGGGCCCGGATCCGACCCGACGTGGGAGCCACTGCAGGGCACTCAGGGTGAGTTGCCCGACGTGTCCTGGCACACCGGCGGGCACAGCAACGGGCTGGTCCCGATCTATGCCCGTGGGTCTGGCGCCTCGCGGATCCTTTCCTACGCGACCCACGAGGACCCGGTGCACGGGGCCTACCTGGAGAACATCCACGTGGCCGAGGCGGTCTTCGACTTCTGGGGCCACGACTGACCGGATATGGCCCGGACCTCATCGGTGCCCGCGGGGCAAATGAGACCCTGCCGAGTTGACTGCTCGGCAGGGTCTCATCACGTGTGTCCGCAAAGCGGGCCGGAACGCACTCCTCGTCCGCTCAACGTCCGGCGGCCCGCCAGTGCGCGCGGGCGGCTGCCAGCGAGGCTTCGCTGAGTTCACCCCACAGCCGCAGCCGGCTCAGGCCGCCATCGGGGTAGACATCCAGGCGCACGTGGGTGGCCTCCATCGGGTGCTCGGCGAGGAACTTGTGCCGGGTGTCAGGCATCACCGGCCGCCGGCTGAGAATGTCGGTCCATGCCCGCTCGTCCTCGGCCTCACCCACGCGGGAATCGATCGCCGAGACCTTCACCGCACCGGGGGCGTTTCCGACGTAGTACCCGGTGTCCACTTCCAGGTGCCGCACGGTGCCGGGGTGAGCCAGGGCGAAGATGGCGTAATCGTTGCCCGCACCGCGCCGTCGGGCGTTCTCCCAGCCCTCGCCCATGGTGCGCGCCCGTCCGGGCATGATGATCTGCGCCGGTGAGGTGTAGAAGGCATCGGAGGTGTGCTCCAGGGTGCCGCCGTTCTCCGCGGCGACCAGGTCGATCGTGCCGGTGAGGAAGTCCGGATCGGCGATCACCTGCCCGTGCGCGCGGAACCGGGCCACCCCGCCGTCGGGGTAGATGCTCAGGCGCAGGTGGGTCCAGCACCTTTCATCCTCGACCGCGTAGTAGTTCTTGGCGTCACCGGCGCAGGCGCTCTTGGCCACCAGCGTGGTCCACCGAGCTTCGAGGAGCTCGGCCACAGCAGGGTAGCCGGGGAAGCGGATGGCCTCTACGGAGATCTGCGGCGGGTAGTTGCCACGGAACCAGGCGGTGTCGACCACCACCCCGGCCACCCTGCCCGGTGCCCCCAGCTGCACCATTGCCCAGTCGCTGCCGGCATCGCGCCGCCGGCGGGTCTCCCACCCGTCATACACCTTGCCCTTGTGCCCGAACTCGGCCGGGTCGAAGGCCGGCTGCCAGGGATTGATGAGGTTCTCCCGTTGGGCGAAGAGCTCGTCGTTGGCGGCGATGACACTCGCGCCCAGCGCCCGGGAGGCCAGGTCGGTCAGGGCGGTGAAGGCGGGCGGCGCCGCGGGGGCGTCGGCGTTCTCGGTCATGACTCTCCTCGTCGTAGCAGCATCCCGTGCGGGATGTCGGCGATCGGGCGGCCCCGCAGGATCGTGGTGCGCACCACCCCCGTCAGGTGGTGGCCGGCGTAGGCGGTGACCGGGTTCTTGTGGTGCAGCCGGGTGGCATCAACGGTGAAGGGCTCCTCGGGGGCGAACACCGCCAGATCGGCGTGCCGGCCGATCTCGATCGCGCCCTTGCGATCGAGTCCTGCGAACCGCGCCGGACCGGCCGACATCCACCGGGTCACATCGGCCAGGGTGAAGCCCCGGACGCGGGCCCCGGTCCACACCGCGGCCAGCCCGAGTTGCAAGGAGGAGATCCCGCCCCAGGCGGTATGGAAGTCGCCGGTACTGGGTGTTTTCAGCTCCGCAGTGGCCGGTGAGTGATCGGTGACGATGATGTCGATCAGGCCGTCGGCCAGGCCCTGCCAGAGGGCGTCCTGGTTGTGCTGGTCACGGATCGGTGGGCAGCACTTGAATGCGGTGGCCCCGTCGGGTACCTGCTCGGCGGCCAGGGTCAGGTAATGCGGGCAGGTCTCCACCGTGATCGCCACGCCCGCATCGCGGGCCCGGGCGATCATCGGGAGTGCACCAGCATCGGACAGGTGCAGGATGTGCACGCGCCCGCCGGTGCGCATGGCGGCGTCGATGACCGCAGCGATCGCGGCAGATTCGGCCTGCGGTGGCCGAGAGGCGAGGAAGTCGGTATAGCGCGGTCCGCCCGGGGCCGGGGCCGTCCGGATGATCTGCTCGTCCTCGGCGTGCACGATCATTATCGCGCCCAGTTCGGTCAGCAGAGCCAGGTCCGCCTCCAGTTCATCCGAGTCCAGGTGTCCGAACTCCGGGACGCCGGAGTCCAGCAGGAAACACTTGAACCCGAACACTCCCGCCCGGTGCAGCCCCGGCAACTCGGCGGCATTACCCGGGACCGCCCCGCCCCAGAAACCGACATCGACGAACACCGAGCCCTCGGCACGCACCCGTTTGTCCGCCAGGGCCGGTACGTCGGTGGTGGGCGGCAGGCTGTTCAGTGGCATGTCCACGATCGTGGTGACCCCGCCGGCCGCTGCGGCGCGGGTGGCGCTGAGAAAACCCTCCCAGTGAGTGCGGCCCGGCTCGTTGACGTGCACGTGCGAATCGACCAGCCCGGGCAGCAATACCTCATCGGCGGCGAGGTCCACGACTCTCCTGCCGGCCATGCCGGCGCCGAGGTCCTCGATCGCCGTGATCACACCGTCGCGGACACCGATCTCCACAGGACGCTGGCCGGCGGGAGTGATGGCACGTCCGGCCCGGACCACCAGGTCGAACTCCGCGCCGGGGCCGCTGGGCGCGTGTGGCAGCGGTGCGGTGGTCATGGTGCCCCCTGGCTGTGGCCCCGGCGGCGACTGCCGTTCGCCCCGCCGGCGGCGCCCAGCACCTCGGTGAGGTCCTCGGGCACGAGCCCGGCCTGCTGGTGCAGTTCAGTAGCCTCCACCGCCCCGCAGTCCAGGCCACGGCGCAGGAACCAGGCCAGCGCCCGGGCCGTGGCCGGCTCATCCAGAACGGCGCCCTGCCCGCCGCTCAGGTAGGCACCCAAGCGCCCGGCTGCCTCCGCCAGTCCCTCCCGGTAGAAGGCGTAAGTGGCGGCGAACCGACTGGGCAACTGGCCCGGGTGCAGATCCCACCCCTGGTAGTAACCGTGTTCCAGGGAGCGGCGCACCAGTCGCGCGTGCACCGCCCACCCGTGCTGGATCTGCTCGCGATCCCCGACGGGGAGGATATTGGTCGAACCATCGGAGAGCCGCACCCCGGTGTCCGCGGCCGCGAGTTGCATCACCGCTTTGGCGTGGTCGGCGACCCGGTGCTCCATGGATTGATACCTGGCTGCGATTCCGAGGCTGGCGGAGTAGTCATAGGTGCCGTAGTGCAGGGCACTGACCCTCCCGGACCCGGCGTGCACCATCTGCGCGACGGCGGCGGTACCGTCCGCGGCCAGGATTGCCTGCGGAGTTTCCACCTGCACCTCGAAGCGCAACCGCCCGGTGGGCAGAGCGAGGGCGCCTTCCAGGGCCGCACACACCCGTGCCATCGCTGCCACCTGCGCCGGTGTCTTCACCTTCGGCAGGGTCAGTTCCAGGCCCGCCGGTAACGGCCCGCTCCTGGCCAGGGTGGTCAGGAACAGGTCCAGGGTGCGTAGGCCGCGTTCGCGGGTGTCGCGCTCCAGGCTCTTGAACCGGATCCCCACGAACGGTGTGGCCTGGCCGGACTCCATCTCCGCACGCAGCCCGCGGGCGGCGTCGAGTGCGGTCTGGTCCTCAGCAGAACCGTGCCCGGTGTAGCCGTCCTCGAAGTCGATCCGTAGGTCTTCGACCGGTTCGACGGCGAGTTTGGTCGCCACCCGCTCGGCCAGCGCCGCCCGCCCCGGTGCGCTGATGCCGATGGACTCGAGGAAGGCCTCGATACCGCCTGCGTCCTCGAGTGCGCTCAGCGCCTGCTGCCCCCATTCGCGGGCCAGGCCGGCCCGGTACCGGTCGGCGGGGACGTAGACGGTGTGCACCGGCTGGCGGGAGGCGTCCGGACCGGGATAAGCGCGGGCCAGGTACTCATCGGTGCCGGCCAGCATCGCCTCCACCTCGGCGCGCACCGACGCCGGTAGCACTCCTTGACCGGCATCACGGGTCGGTGGTGTCATCGCGAGCCTCCTTGTCCGGTCTCGACCCAACGTAGTTGCGCGTCGCCGCTCGCCTCACCCATCGCGGGTTGTCCTGGTGGTACCGCTCACCGCAGGGCTGGCGTCCTCGACCGCATCGGCATCCCGGTCCAGCGCCGCCGCAGAGCCGGAACGCCGGCCGTGCCCGGACCGTCGCCGAGCCTGACGCTCGACGCTCTGGCGGGCCTGGTGTTCCTGGCGCAACCGCGAGTCCAGCTGGGCGAAGTATGCGGCGCGGCGCCGTTCGTGCTCCTCCACCACCAGCAGCCGGGCTGAGGATCCCGCAGTGAAGACCGAGGGGTCCTTCTTGCGGCCCAGTCTGATCTCGTTGAAGAGCAGGTTGAGGACCACCGCCACGATCGCTGCCGCGCTGATCCCGGAGTCGAAGATCATCGCGAACCAGGTCGGGAAGTTGCTGTACAGATCGGGCATGGCGATCGGGATCACCCCGAAGGCCAGGGCCGTAGCGACCAGCGTAAGGTTGAGGTTGCCCTCGTACTTCACCTTGCTCAGCGTCCGGATACCAGCCACGGCCACCGACCCGAACAACACGATGCCCGCCCCGCCCAGCACCGGGTTCGGAATCGAGGCCAGCACCCGGCCCAGGATGGGCACCAGCCCGAGGACCACCAGGATCGAGCCGCCCGTTGCCACCGCCCACCGGCTCTTGATGCCGGTGATCGCTACCAGCCCCACGTTCTGGGAGAAGGTGGTGGTCGGGAACGTGTTCAGGACTGGGGCCAGCACCGTGGTGAGCATGTCCGACCGCAGCCCGTCACCCACCCGCCGCGCGGTGACCTTGCTGTCCACGATCTCCCCGACGGCGATGATGTCAGCGACGGTCTCGGTCATCGCGATGAAGATGACCACCGTCATGGAGATGATCGCGCCGATCTCGAAGACCGGCGCGCCGAAGGCGAACGGAGTGGGCAGGGCGAAAGTGTCCCCGACGCCGACCTCGGAGAAGTCGGCCATACCTACCGCCGCCGCGAACATGGTGCCGATGACCAGACCCATCAGGATGGACAGCCGCGAGATGGGGCCCTGCAGTAGCCGGGACAGGGCCAGGATGACCACCAGGGTAAAGATCGCCAGCCCGATGTTGGCCGCCGAACCCCAGTCCGCAGCGGAATCGTCATCGCCCATCATCCAGCCTGCCGCTACCGGCAACAGCGACACCCCGATCACGGTGATGATCGTGCCGGTCACCACCGGCGGGAAGAACCGGATCACCTGGGCGAAGAACGGAGCGACCGCCAAGCCGATCACTCCGGCGACGATGATCGAGCCGAAGATCGTCGGCAGTCCGCCGCCACCGCTGACCACAGCCACCATGGTGGACACCGATACGAAGGAGATGCCCTGGACCACCGGCAGCTGGGAACCGAAGAACGGCACACCGATCGTCTGCAGCATCGTGCCCAGGCCACTGACCAGCAGTCCGGCTGAGACCAGGATCCCGATCTCGATGCCGCTGAGGCCGGCGGCCTGGCCGATGATCAACGGCGGTGCGATGATCCCGCCGAGCATGGTCAGGATGTGCTGCAGGCCGTATAGGAACGTGCGGACGATGGAGTACTTCTCGTCCTCCGGGCGGCTACCGACGGGTAGTTCGGTGCTGGACAGCTCGGTCATATCCTTGCTCCTTTGCTTCAGGACAGCCGGTGGGTCTTGGCCTGGGCGGGGGGCTCAGCAGAAGCCGGCGACCCCGGCCCACGCGCGTGGTTCGGGCGCCACGCCCTCGCGGCGCACTTCGCCTTCGATCAGGCCGTAGGGGCGGTCGGCTGCGTAGAAGACCTCGTTCGGGTTCTGCAGCCCGAAGGGCTCGAAGTCCACCAGGAAGTGATGCAGGTTGGGCATCGAGAGTCTGATCTCGGCGACCTCGGGGTGGGCCCGTAGGACGCGTCTGCCCATCTCGAACAGGGTCTGCTGCAACGCCAGAGAGTGCACATCGGCGAAGGTCTCCAGCAGCAGGCGGCGCACGTCGTCGTAGACGGCGTTGAAGTCGATTTGGGTGTCGGCGTACCGACACCTGGCGGTAACGGCGGTGGCCAGGATCCGATCGGTGGTCTCCGCCAGGGTGGTGTACCGGTCTCGCGGGAACCCGTGGAACTCCGACCCGGTGGATTTCAGCACCGACAGGTCCTGCAGACCGGCGAGGACGGAGGTCTCCTCGCCGTCGCGCTGGATCAGGGCGGTGCGGGTCTCGGTACCGGCCTTGACGAAGGAGTGGTTGTGTTCCCCGTCCTCGGCGTCGGCGCTCAGTGCGGTGGGGATGTGCTCCCACGTGAACTCCTGAACCTCCCACCGCCCACCGCTGACCTATTCGAAGGAGGAGGTGAAGTGCTCGGCGAGCCGGATCGCGAACTCCTCGGGGGAGCCGATCCCGTCCTTGGCGAAGGCGAAGATGGTGTTCTTCTGGGTGTCGGTGGCCACCACCGGCGAATTGTCACCCTCAGTGTGGGCAGCGGTGAAGTCCCCGCGCAGCTGGGAGGTCACCGACAGGTCGGTGATGCGGTGCCGAGGCTGGTCCCGGTCCACCTTCACCAGACGGACCTCGGCCTTGCCGTACTGGTTTTCGCCCAGCACAATACCGTCGGTGCCGGCCTGCTCTGGGGTTCCGGAGTTGCTGGTGAGGCTGGTGTCGCTCATCGGTGGCTCCTTCAGTTGGGGGTGGGCGATCGTTGGTGCCGGGTGCTCAGCTTCCGCGGTAGGTGGAGTAGGCGTAGGGGCTGAGCAGGATTGGCACGTGGTAGTGCTGCTGGCTGTCCTCGACGACGAAGTCGATGGTGACCTGGGGGTAGAAGGCCGGGCGTTGCTGGGCGGCAAAGTACTCACCGGTCGCGAAGATGAGGCGGTAGGTGCCGGGCTCCAGTGCCGGCGGGCCGAGGTCGCGGGCCCGTCCGTCGGAGTCGGTGACACCGGTCGCGATCTGGGTCGAGCCCTCGGCGTCGTGTCGGGCGAGCGTCAGGCCTAAACCGACGGCCGGCGTGCCTCGTACTGCGTCCAGGACATGGGTAGTGATATGTGATGTCATCTGTAGCTCCTGTTCCAATCGAAGGACGGCTATCTCTCGTAGCTGCTCGGCCGCGATCCGCCGTTCGGTGCCGGGGTCATTGCCAAGCCGCTCCTGCAGCGACTGCAGGATCTCCTCGGCGCTCCGGCCAGCAGCCCGGATGAGGAATACGTGACCGAACCGCTCCTCATAGGCGTGATTTCCCGCGCGCAGCTGCTGCGCCACGGTGGTATCGCTGGTGTCCACGCCGGATTGCTCCCGGCGGGAGTGCGCTGCCTCCGCCTGCTGGCCATGGGTCCGTTCTCCGATACGTGGATGGCGGGCCAGAGCAGCGTCGATCTCTGCCTCGTCCCAGGGCTCGGCAGCGATCCGGGCCACGGTCAGGACCTGCTCGACGTCGTCGTAGGGGCGTCGTCGCTCGACCTCCTCGGCCCATCGCGGCACCGCCGCACACGTTTCCAGTAGGTCACGGGCGCCGGCCCTGCTGAGTTGGTTGAACCGGGTCAGGCCTTCACTCACCTCTTGCCTCCACTCTTCGGTCGCCGGCGACCATGGCGAGGGCTGCAGCCGAGTGCTCGGCGACCAACGCCGGCAGGTCCAGGCCGCAGATCTGCCCGTCGATCACCCGCCACCGCCCGCCGACCATCACCCGGTCGGCGCGGTCCGCCCCGCACAGCAGGAGCGCGGCGAGGGGATCGTGGCTTCCAGAGAAACGCAGGTCGTCCAGGCGGAACAGGGCCAGGTCCGCCTGCTTTCCGACGGTGATCTCGCCCAGGTCCTCCCGGCCGAGGGCTCGTGCTGAACCGGCGGTGGCCCAGCGCAACGCACGCTCGGGGGTCACCGCCTGCGCGCCGTACCGCAAGCGCTGCAGATACAGTGCTTGACGGGCTTCGAGGATCATATTCGAGGCGTCGTTCGAGGCCGAGCCGTCGACGCCCAACCCTACCGGTGTGCCTGCCTCCTCCAGGTCGACCATCGGTGCTATCCCGGAGGCCAGGCGCATGTTGGAGGTAGGGCAGTGGGATACTGCGACACCGGCTGCGCCGAGCCGGCCGATCTCGGCGTCATCGAGGTGCACGCCGTGGGCCAGCCACGTCCGGGAATGGAGCCATCCCACCGATTCCAGATAGTCCACCGGGGGCATCCCGAACCGTTCGAGGCAGTAGTCCTGCTCATCGAGGGTCTCCGCGAGGTGGGTGTGCAGGCGGACGTCGTTCTCCTCGGCGAGCCGGGCCGATTCGGTCATGATCTCCGGTGTCACCGAGAACGGGGAGCACGGGGCAAGGGCGATCTGGATCAGAGCTCCGGGCCCACGCTCGTGGTAGGCCGCGATGAGTCGGGCGGAGTCGGCCAAGACCGTCTCACCGGCCTGGACTACCTCCTGCGGCGGCAGACCACCGTCATCCTCGCCCAGGGTCATCGATCCCCGGGTGAGTACCGCGCGTACCCCCAGCTTCCGGGCGACCTCGACCTGGATGTCGACGGCTTCGCCTATCCCGTCGGGGAAGAGATAGTGGTGGTCGGCGGCCGTGGTGCATCCGGAACGCAGCAGCTCGGCCAGGGCCACTGTCGTTGCCAGTTCCAAGGCCCGAGGGCTCAGCCGGGCCCACACCGGGTAGAGGTCGTGCAGCCAGGAGAACAGCTCGGCGCTGGAGACCGGGGCCCAAGCGCGGGTGAGTGTTTGGTAGAAGTGGTGGTGGGTGTTGATCAACCCGGGCAGGACCACGTGCCCAGCGGCATCGAAGATCTCGGCGCAGGGTTTGGCAGGGTGGTCTCCGGCGGCGATCACCTCGGTGATCCGTCCGTCGGCGACGACGAGCCCACCGGCGCCGTCGACCCCTGCCGGGGTGAGGATCGCCTGCGGGTTCTTGATCCACATCCGCCCGCCGGGCAGGGCCGTGGGTTTTGTCGAGTTCAGCACTGCTCAGCGCTCCGCACCGTGGTGACCTGCTGACCGCCGACCCACACGGTGGCGATGTCCGCCGGGGAGCCCAGGGTGAAGATCTTCGCCAGGACATCGGCCGCGTCCTTGGCGTGCGGCAACGTGGACTGCAGTGTTCCCCCGGCGCGGGGGCGCAACCAGAGGGCGTCGAACTGTTTGCCCACCGACAGGTCACCGACCTGCTCGGCCAGGCCGAGGGCGAGTGCCCCGGAGCGGGTGGCCAGATGCAGCAGGTCCGCTGCTGTCAGCGCCACCCCCGCCGGTCCCAGCAGTTGCTGGACGAAGTAGGCCTGCAGGCCCTCCTTCAGCAGGCAGAACCCGGTGCCCGCGCCGACATCGGATCCCAGGGCCACCTGCACCCCCGCATCATGATGGGCGCCCATCGGGAACAGGCCACTACCCAAGGCAGAGTTCGACGACGGGCAGTGCGCCACAGCGCCGCCCCCGGCTGCCAGCACCTGCAGTTCCTCGCCGGTCGGATGCACGTTGTGGGCGAAGACCGACCGTTCGGTGACCAACCCGTGCTGGTCGTAGGTAGCGGTGTAGTGGGCGGCCGACGGGAACAGGTCCCGCACCCTGGCGATCTCCTCGGTGGTTTCGTTGACGTGGGCGGTCAGCCACAGGCCACCGGGGCTACCGAAGGAGGCTGCGCCGAAAGTGTCCTCCCCCCAGCTGAGCAGGTCCGCGCAGGCGGCCAGCATCTCCTCGCTGGCGGACAGGGAGAACCGCGGCGTCACCGCGTACCGCAACCGGCCGCGGCCGTGCCAGCGGTCCGCCAGTTCCTGGCCGGTGGCCAGCGCCTGGGCCGGGGTGCACCACAGGTCCTGGCGCACGATGCGGTCACTGACCACCAGCCCGGAGGTGAGCCGCAACCCGGTTTGCTCGGCCTCCTCGAACAGGATGTCCACCGCGGCAGCGAAGTGGGAGCCGAACACCAGCGCGGTAGTGGTGCCCGAGTCCATCAGGGCACCCAGGAACTCTCGTGCCACCTGCCGGGCATAGGCGGGCTGGGCCAGCCGCCCCTCCTCGGGCAGCGCGTGGTCATCGAGCCATTGCAGCAGGCTCATCCCCAGGCCGCCGATGGTGCGGATCTGCGGGAAGTGCACGTGGGCATCGACCAGACCGGGCAGGAGCACTCCCTCGTTCAGGTCGACGACGTCGTCGTCGGGGTAGGCCCGAACGGCGGCTGCCGCGTCGGTGCGGGCCACGATGAGGCCGTCGCGGACCACCAGGGCGCAGTCCTCGGCCGCGCGCAGGCCACCTGGGTCACCGAGGGCTCCCGGGGTGTCCAGCACGGTGGCACGGTAGATCGTCACAGCTGCTCCCCGCCGGTCGAGGGCACCGGCAGTCGCTGCACCAGATCCGCGGCCACCGAGATAGCGATCACGGGCGGGGACTTGCCGGTGATGGCCGGTAGCCCGATCGGGCAGGAGATGCTCTCGATGTCCACATCGGCGTGCCCGGCCTGCGCGAGCCGTTTGCGGAACCGTGCCCATTTGGCTGCCGAGCCGATCAGCCCGATCGTGCCCAGATCCCCTCGGCGCAGTGCCGCCTCACACAGCACCAGGTCCTCGGCATGGTCGTGGGTCATGATCACCACGTGGGCGCCGGCGGGCAGGTCGGCGAGGACCGCCTCCGGGGCGGGGGCGTGGTGGGGGTGCACCTGGGCGGGTCCGCCGAGCATGGCCTCGAGCCGGGTGTCGCTGACGAACCCCTCCCGGCTGTCGGCGAGGTGTAGCACCACCGGCAGGCGGGAGAGCACCCGGGCGAGCTCGTAACCGACATGCCCGACGCCGAAGACCGCCACCACACCCGGGGCGAGCACCGGCTCCAGCAGCAGGCTCACCTCTCCCCCGCAGCACTGGCGCCCGTGGGTGGTGCCGACGTGCTCGTTCAGCGGCATCTCAAGCGTCTGCGGGCTGCTCGCCCCGGCGGTGAGCATCTGGCGGGCATGGTCGACCGCCGTGGCCTCCAGGTTCCCGCCCCCAATGCTGTCGAAGGTGCTCTCGGCGGTGACCACCATCTTGGCTCCGGCCTCGCGCGGGGTGTGCCCCCGGGCCGCGGACACGGTCACCAGCACCCCGGGCCGGTGCTGAGCGCGTAGCTGCTGCAACGCAGCGAGCCAGTCCATCTCAGGTGGCCCGGCTGCCGGCATCGGAACCGGCGCCGGTCACCGATTCCTGGGCTGCGGCGGTGGTGAGGAGCTCCCCGGCACTGTCCCGGCCGGCCCCGCGCGCATCCTGGATGGCCCAGAACACCGCCTCAGGAGTGGCGGGGCTGGCCAGTTGCACACTGTGTCCGGCGGGCCCGAAGGCGGCCACGGCGGTGCGCAGCGCCTCCCGGATGCTGAAAGCGAGCATCAACGGTGGTTCGCCCACCGCCTTGGATCCGTAGACCACCCCGGTCTCCTTCGCCCGGGGAAGTAGGTGCACGTTCAGTTCGGCGGGCATCTCCGAGAAACTGGGCAGCTTGTAGGTGCTGGCACCGCCGGTGGTGACCCGGCCGCGCTGTTCGCCGTCGGAGGTGTCCCAGAGCAGTTCCTCCAGGGTGAGCCACCCGGCGCCCTGGACGAATCCGCCCTCGATCTGGCCGATGTCCACCAGTGGGGACAGGGAGTCCCCGACGTCGTGGACGATGTCGGTGCGCAGGAAGCGGTAGGCGCCGGTGAACCCGTCCACCTCGACCTCACTGACCGCGGCGCCGTAGGCGAAATACTTGAACGGTGAGCCCTGCATCCGCGCGGAGTCGAAGTGAATGCCCTCGGTACGGTAGTAACCGGCCGCGAACAGCGGCACGCGTTGGAAGTATGCCTCCAGCACGACGTCGTGGAAGTCCAGTTCGCGTTCGGGGTCGGCGGTGACATCGGTGCGCCCGGAGCCGGTCTGGCCGATGACCCCGACCCTGCCCCCGGCGAAGCGTACGTCGTGGGGGTGAGCGTGCAAGGCGTGCGCGGCCACGGTGGCCAGGCGCTCCCGGATCTGGGCACAAGCATTCTGCACCGCTCCCCCGTTGAGATCCGAACCTGAGCTTGCGGCGGTCGCCGAAGTGTTGGGCACTTTGTCGGTCCGGGTGGGAGCCAGACGCACCCGGGACAGCGGCACCCCCAGTTCAGTCGCGGCAATCTGAAGCATCTTGGTGTGCAGGCCTTGGCCCATCTCGGTGCCGCCGTGGTTAATCAGCACCGATCCGTCCTTGTACACGTGCACCAGCGCTCCGGCCTGGTTGAAGGCGGTGAAGTTGAAGGAGATGCCGAACTTCACCGGGGTGATGGCCAGGGCGCGTTTGGTGTGGGTGCGGGCGGCGTTGAACGCCTCGATCTGCACCCGACGAGCCTCGACGTCGGCGTTGTCGGTGAGCTGTTCCCAGATCGTGGCTAGGCGCTCGGCGTGCCGCACCTCCTGCCCGTAAGGAGTGAGTTGGCCCGGTTGATAGAGGTTCCGGCGGCGCAGCTCACCTGGTTCGATACCCAGTGCCGGCGCGCAGCGGCCCAGGATGTCCTCGATCACCAGCATTCCCTGCGGTCCGCCGAAGCCGCGGAAGGCGGTCTGGGAGGTCTTGTGGGTCTTGGCGATGCGCCCGTGCACCTCGATGTGCGGGATGTAGTAGGCATTCTCGATATGGCACAGCGCCCGGGACAGCACCGGTTGGGACAGGTCCAGGGCCCACCCGCCGTCGGCGGTAATCGTCGCCTGGAGCGCCACCAGCTGTCCGTCGTCGTCGAACCCCACGTCCCAAGTGGCGTGGAAGGGGTGGCGTTTACCGGTCATGGTGATGTCCTGGGTGCGGTTCAGTCGCAGCCGCACCGGGCGGCCGGTGAGCACTGCGCCCAGCGCGGCGATCGCGGCCAGGCCATGTGGTTGCATCTCCTTGCCGCCGAATCCCCCGCCCATCCGCAACGACTGCACGGTCACCTCGTGACCGGCTAGGCCCAGCACGTGGGCGACGATCTCCTGGGTCTCGGTGGGGTGCTGGGTGGAGGACTGCACGAACACCTGACCGGCTTCGTCCAGGTGGGCCAAGGCAGCGTGGGTCTCCAGGTAGAAGTGCTCCTGTCCGCCGAACTCGAAGCCGCCGCTGAACCGCCTGGGTGCCTGGGCCAGTGCCCTCCCGGCCTCGCCGCGAGCGACGGTGGGCGCCTCGCCCTGGAAGGATCCGGTTTCGATGGCCTCGGTGAGGGTGAGGAGCGAGTCGAGCGCCTCGTAGTCGACGTGTACGGCCCGCGCACCGAGACGGGCGGCCTCCAGGGTCTCACCCAGCACCCAGCACACCGCATGACCGTGGTACATCACCTCGGTGGGCAGCAGGGGTTCATCGTTCTTGGTGCCGGCGTCGTTGGTGCCGGGGATGTCGGCTGCGGTCAGCACCCGCACTACCCCGGGGACCTGCACCGCCTGGTCGGTGTCGATGGCCAGCACCCGGGCATGGGCGTGCGGGGCCTGCACCGGCCAGGCGTGTAGCGCCCCGCTACTACGCCCGGCCAGGTCGTCGGTGTACAGCGCGGTACCGGTGACGTGCCCCGCAGCGCTCTCATGCGGGATAGCCATGCCCACCGCGGAGTGCGCGGGCCGGTCGGCCTGGAGGTTCATCGGAGCACCTCCACCGGCGCCTGGGAGCGGGCCCGGGCGAAGAACCGCAGCACAGACTGTTCCAGCATGGCGGTGCGGTAACGGGCGCTGGCACGGTGATCATCGATCGGGGTGCCCTCGCCGGCCAGGGCGCGGGCGGCGATTCGGGCGGTCTCCTCGGTCCAGGGGCGGCCGGTCAGTACCTGCTCGGTGGCGGGGGCCCGAATCGGGGTGGCGGCCACGCCCCCCAGGCCGATACGCGCGGCGGTGATGGTCTCCTGCTCGACCGTCATGGTGATGGCTACGGCCACTGCGGAGATGTCATCGAAGCGGCGTTTGGCGATCTTGTAAAACGCGCTTTGTGGTGCCAGTGGCAGTGGGATGCGCACGGCGCGGATCACCTCACCGTCTTGACGGACACTGCGGCGGTAGCCGGTGAAGTACTCCGCCATTGGCACCTGGCGTTCTCCGCTTGCGGAGGCCAGCACCACAGTGGCGTCCAGGGCGAGCAGTCCCGGGGCGGCGTCCCCGATCGGGGAGGCGGTGGCGATGTTGCCGCCGAGGGTGGCGGTGTTGCGGATCAACCGCGAGGCGAACTGGTCGAACAGCTCAGCCAGCAGCGGCACCTGCCCCGCCAGGGCGCGTTCGATCTCCGAGAGAGTGAGCGCGGCGCCGATCTCGAGCTGTCCGGTGCTGATCTGCAGGGTCCGCAACTGCGGCAGTCGGTCGATCGCCAGCACCAGCGGGGCGCGCAGGTGGCCGAGGTTCACTTCTACGCCCAGGTCCGTGGCACCGGCCAGCAGCGTGGCCCGGGGTTCGGCGGCGTAGCGGGCCAGCAGGTCGGCCAGGGTGGGGGGGCGGGTGAATTCGGCGCCGGCTCGGGTGATGCCGGTGCGGGGCGCCGGTCGGGCCGGGTCCAGCTGGCGGCGGGCCAGGGGGTCGGCCTCGGTGGGCTCGCCCAGGGCGTAGGCGGCGTCCTTGATGGGGCGGTAGCCGGTGCAGCGGCACAAGTTGCCGCTCAGGGCGTGCAAGTCGAAGCCGTTGGGACCGAGCTCGGCGTCGTGCTCGCCGGGCTTGGCACCGGGGTCCTCGGACCTCCCCCCGTGCTCGATGCCTAACCCGCCGTCGTGCTCGCCGTTCCCCCGGCGTGCATCCTCGGCACGCGGACGTACGGTGCGATCGGGCCGGTAGTACTCGGCGGCCATCGCGCAGACGAAACCCGGTGTGCAGTACCCGCACTGGGATCCGCCGCGGGTGGCCATCTCCCGCTGCACCGGGTGCAGATCCTCCGCGGTGCCGGCACCGGCCGGGGTCCCCAAACCCTCAGCGGTGATGATCTCCTGACCGTCCAGCGCCAGCGCCGGGGGCAGGCAGGCGTTGACCGCCGTCCAGCGGGCGCGTTGTTCGGTGCCCGCAGGGTCTCCGGAGTCCTCGGGCCCCTGGGGGCCTTCGGGTCGTGGTTGGCCTTCGGGTCGGGCCACCAGCACTGCACACGCCCCGCACTCCCCCTCGGCGCAGCCTTCTTTCGCCCCAGTCAGGCCCTGATCGCGCAACCAGTCGAGCAGGTTGGTGTGCACGGTGGCCGGCTCATCGCTTCGGCTCTGACCGTTGACCGTGATCGCGAATGGCTCCATCACCACACTCCTCGACGTACAACGGACGTCGGTGTCCTGGGTCTAGTTGCGGCAAGGGCATGGTTGGGGCGCTTGCGCCTCGCCGCTGGTTATCCATGCCGGAACAACGGCGTGTGCGTGTGTGGACGATAGCCGCGGGACGGGAAGCCGGGCAAGGGTGCTGCATTGACCAACCTAGTCGACCAGCTTAGTCTGATCGGATGAGGACAGTGAAGGTTCAGTACGCTAAAACCCACCTGTCTGCCTTGCTGGCCAGCGTGGAGGCGGGCGAAGAGGTGGTGATCGCCCGAGGCGAGCAAGCCGTGGCCAGACTGGTCCCGCTGGCCTCGGGAACCGAACGGGATCTGGGCTTCGTCCGCTATACCGTGCCCGAGTCCTTCTTCGAGGACCTCCCGGAGAGCGAGCTGGCGGCCTGGGAGGCGTGATGTACCTGCTCGACACCCACACACTCCTGTGGGCCCTGACCGACCCGGACAAGTTGGGAGCTCAGGCGCGCCGAGTGATCCTGGACCGGAGCACCATTCTGCTGGTCTCGGCCGCCTCGGCGTGGGAGGTGTCCACCAAGGTTCGTCTCGGACGGCTTCCTGGCGCGAGGCCGTTGGTCAGCACCTGGCAACGCAACCTCACCCGGCTGGGTGTGCAACACCTCGCCATTACCGACGAACACGCATTGCTCTGCGGCAGCCTGGACTGGGGTCACGCCGACCCGTTCGACCGGATGCTCGCCGCTCAAGCAATCATCGAATCGGTGCCCCTACTCAGCAGGGACCGTGCCTTTGACAGCCTCCCGGCAGTGGAGTGCCTCTGGTGAGACCCGGGCAACGCCTAGGTGTGGCTCAGGCCAGTCGCGCCGTGATCACCCCGGGGTTGGCGGTGGTGATCGCCACCGCGGCCCACCCAGCCGCCAGCGAGTTGCCCGTGGGGTAGTCGGCGACCGTGGTCACCACACACTGGGCCGAGGTGGCGCCACACTCAACGCACGCCCACCGCTCGGAATCGATGGCGTCAGGCTGGTAGATCCACGCTGAGTCCATCGAGCGGTTCGTCGAAGCGGCGCGCACCGCCGGCAGACCGTCGCTCACGGGCGGCGGAGCATCACCCACGATGAACGTGCGCCTGCCACAGGCGATGCGTGACCGGCTCGATGAGGTAGCCAGCGCCCAGGGTCGGCGACCTGCCGAGGTTGCCCGGGACGCGCTGGAGGAGTACCTGGCTTCGCACTGAGCCATCGCTGCGGTCGTTAAGTACTCAACACGCTGAGGGACGCGCTGCCCGTAGGGGCGGTTGCCCAATCTATGCCAGAGACTCGATGCCGGCCCCTACCCAGGTGGCCCCCGATACAGCACAATGGAGAGCCGCGCGTGCGGGCGCTACCCCGCACTCGAGCACCGCCGTCGGAGCGGCGCAGAGGGGAGAGCACAACATGACCGAGAATCACGGGCCCGAGCAGGAACCCAGGACCTGGTACGAGGAGTTCACCGTCTCCGGTACCCAGCTGCTGGACCAGGTCAAGAAGCTCATCGCCGAAGGGAATGTGCGACGGCTCTACATCAAGAACCAGGAGGGTCGCACCCTGCTGGAGATTCCGCTGACCGCTGGGCTGGTGGTCACCGCGGTCACCGCGGCGCTCGCCCCGATGCTCGTCGCGGTCGGTGCGATCGCGGCCATGCTCACCCAGGTCACCCTCGGTGTGGAGCGCCCGGTTGATTCTGAGAAGGAGGACCAGGGCGGCGGCAATGAGCCCCCGGCCCCACCGGCACTGGAGCCCTAGCCGCATCCTCAGCTCAGCGCGAGCAGCGAACGGGTCAGCTCCCGCTCGGCGTGCTCATCGGCCAGTAGCACCCCGTGCAGCTGGCCGTCTCCGGTGTGGAACAACAGCGCCGCTGTCCGCTGCGGGTCTGGCCCACCCCGCCCGCACCGATCCAGGTGAAAGGCCAACTCGGCCACCATCTGCTCGCGTAGCTCCTCGAACCGGGCCACCAGCTCCGGGGCCCGGGGCGCGTAGTCGTGCATCAGGGTGTGCACCCGCGCGTGATCGCGGTGCAGACCCACCACGCACGTGACCAACCGTCGCACGGTCTGCTCCCAGGTAGGCGACTCAGCGCGTAGAGTCCGGAAGGTGTGGTCCAACGCGGCCCCGATCTCGTGCAGATGCCGCTCAGCGAGTGCGTACAGCAGTGCCTGTTTACTGCCGAAGTACTGATAGAGAGTGCCGATGGAGTACCCGGCCCGTTCGGCAATCCGGTTGGTGGTCGCGCCCAGCCCCTCGCGCTGGAAAACCTGAGCAGCGGCTTCGAGCAACACCGCAACGGTGTCCTGGGAACGTTGCTGCCTGGGGGTTTTCCGAGGAGTGTCGATGACGGTTCCAATGCGAGTTGTCCCGCCGGATCTAAGGCGCGAAGGATTGGGCCATGGCCAATCCTGACATGGCACCTACTCGCCACGTCGATCGAGCCGGCGTGGCCAGCCGATCATGACCGCGACCCTCGACGTCGCACTGAGCACTCTGGGCGACTACGGACTGCTCGTCCTTCCCGGCCTTGTGCTCCTGGGCACGTGTTTCTGGTTGGCACGCTCAGATCGCGACCCACTCCTGCGCATCCTGGTGCTCATCGGCGGTTTCATCCTCATCCGCGACGCGATGACACCGGCCGGTCTATGGGAATTCGGCCTCGTCCACGGCGTGGTGCCGTGGCTCCGAATGTCCGACAACGCCGTGGTCCTCATCGCCTTCGGCCTGGGCAGTCTGCTGCTGGTCGCGCTCACGCTGCGCGATGCGGGCCTACGCCGGCTGGTGTCCTGGGGCAGGCCGGATCTACGCACCATTGCGATGGGGATCGCCGGTGGGGCGCTAGCCGCTGCCCCGATCCTGGCGATCTCCGCGGGACACCCGATCGAAGAACGCGGGGGCACGGTGGCGACCGGGGTGCTCCCGGCGCTGGCATTTATGGCCCTGGCGGGCAACCTGGGCGAGGAAGTCTTCTTCCGCGGCTTTCTGCAGGGGCGCCTCGAACAGGCGATGAGCGCCGTGCGGGCGGCCCTGCTCTCCGGGGTCATCTTCGCCGCGTGTCATGCCTATCTGGCGACCACTGTGACCGATGTCGGGTGGCCCCTGTTGGCCTTCACCCTCTGGGAAGGGCTAATCTGCGGGTTCCTTCGGCTGTGGCGCGGGGTGATACCCGCCGTGATCGCCCACGGTCTGGCGATCTTCCTGCTGAGCAGCGCCCTGATTTAGCTGGATCGCGCTGCTAAGCCGACCGCGCTGCTGCTCGCGCGAGCGGGACGTCCAAGTAGCCGCGGGAGGTTACCGTCTCTGGGTGGCGTAGGTGATGTCACTGAAGTATGCGAGGAGACCGCCGGGGCCCTGGCCGCCCGCGGCGTGCGATCGTTTCTCCCCTGAAAGGCCCGCCGGACGGTGACCGGGGTGCGCCATCGGGGAATCCGGTGACCAGCAGCCAGATCCCGAGGAACACCTCGAAGACCCCGCCGACGGCGTAGTGCAGCATTCCAGAGTAGCCAAGGATCCCGCCGGCCTCACCGACCGCCAGGATGAGATACCCCAGTCCGCCCCAGACGGCGACCAGCCGTGGCACTATCTGGGCCCGCGCCAGCGCCCGGCAGAACAGCAGGCTGCCGATCCCCAGGGCGATCATCCCGATCTGTATGGCGGTCTGATTCACTTCCGGGATCACCTGGCCCAGCGCCTCTGCGGCACCTGCGGCGGCATCGGTGGTGGCTTGGTCGGAAGCCCGGGCCAGCGGAATCAGCGTCAGCAGGCTCAGCACCCCGACCCCCAGAAGCACCGCCTCAATGACCCGGGCGGCCACGTAGGTGCGGGCCGCGAGCGCATCGTGGCGGACGATCGCGGGGAAGACCAGCACCCCGATGGCGACCACGAACACCGAATTGGCCAGCATCAGCAGCGCACCGACACCGATCTGGAGTTGGTGCTCGGCCACTCGGGACAGCTCTGTGGGAGTACCGGTGGCGGCCTCGACCAGCGCGCCGCCGGTCAGATAGACCAGGTAGGCCATCAGAAAAGCGGCTCCGACGAGCCGGCCGGCGGTTTTCGGTGACATCATGATCACCCTTTCGTGAGGTGGTGCAACGATGCAGCACCACCCGTCTTGGTGCGGCAGTGATGACTCCAGGTTGCTCTTCGGCGGTGGAGCGCCGGTTGAGAATTGGTAAAGCGCCAGTGGTGCACCACAGGTCCCTTCGGCCTCAACCGAGACCGACTGTGCGATTGTGGGAGTCACGCCGAGGCCGGGAGCGGGTTGATGGTCCAGATTCAGCTCTTGGGTGGTGTCGCCGCCACCACCGATCAGGGCACACCCGTGGAGTTGGGTGCCACCAAAGCACGGGTTGTGCTGGCCGCGTTGGCCCTGTCGGCGGGTCAGCCGGTCGCCGTTACCCGGCTGATCGATCTGGTGTGGGCCGAGAATCCCCCGCGGACTGCGGAGAAGACCCTGCAGGGCTACATCGCCGACCTGCGCCGTCGTTTGGGAGCTGCGCTGATCACCCGTACCGGGGCTGCCTATCGACTCGATGTGCCGCAGTCAGCGATCGATGTCCATCGGTTCCGGGGCCACCTGGCCGCCGGGGACACCGCAGCGGCCCTAGACCAGTGGCGCGGGGCGCCATTGGCCGGACTGACCGCACCTGGACTGCAGCCCGCGGTAGACGCTCTGATCCAACAATGGCTCAGCGCAATCGAGGCCAGCCTGGCCGATGCCGCTCACACCGATCCGGCGCGCGCCGTGGCCACTTTGACCCAATTGACCGCCGAGCACCCCAGTCGTGAAGAGCTGTGGGCGCTGCTGATGAGCGCCCTGTACCGCACCGGCCAGCAGACCGAGGCGCTGGCCGCCTACCATCGAGCCCGAAAATTTCTGGTCGAAGAGCTTGGCGTCGAGCCCGGCCCGCGCCTGCGTGAGGTCGAGCGGCAGATTCTGGCACAGGACGAGGCTCTGAGCAGCGAGTCTGCAGCCGGCCTCACCGAGCCCGGCGCACAGCCCGAGGCCACCGGAGTGGGTCGGCTCTACGGCCGCGAACGCGAGCTCGGCGAGGTGATCACAACCCTGACCAGTGCACCGCTGGTCACCCTGGTCGGACCGGGCGGGATCGGGAAGACCGCTTTGGCTCGGGCCGCGGCGGGTCAGTGGCGGCGCCAGCACCGCCAGCGCGTGGCTGTGGTCGAGTTGGGGGACGTGGCCGGCCCCGGTGCAGTGGTGCGCTGGGTCGCCGACGCGCTGGGAATCATCGAGCGGGCAGATACCACGCTGAGCGAGTCGATCGCCGCGGTGCTTCGCAGCTCCCCGACCCTGCTGGTGCTGGACAACTGTGAGCACCTGATCGACGACGCCGCAGCCTTAGCGTCCACGATTGTGGCGACGTCGTCTGCATCGGCCGGGTCGGTCCAGTCGGCGACGTCGCGGATGCTGGCCACCTCTCGGGAACCGCTGAATGTGGTCGCCGAGCAGCTGGTTCGGGTAGGCCCTTTGGATGACGAGGCTGCACGGGACCTTTTCATTGACCGCACCCAGGGACGGGCTGCCGGTCCGGTTCTCGACGGGGCAGAGTCGACGATCGCCGAGATCTGCCAGCGGCTCGACGGGTTGCCATTGGCGATCGAACTCGCCGCAGCCCAGACCTCCAGTATGTCTGTCCCCGAGCTGCTGGCCCGCCTGAATGCCCGGTTCCGGCTGCTCACCGACGGCCGGCGTGACGCCGCCGACCGGCACCGGACGCTGCGGGCCACAGTCGCGTGGTCCTACGACCTGCTGAACGAGGCCGAGCAACAGCTGTTCCAGCGGCTGTCGGTATTCACCGGCTCGTTCACCTGGGCCGCCGCGGAATCGGTGGCCGGATTCGGTGATCTGGACGCCGTCGACGTCGATGTATTGGTGGACTCGTTGGTGAACCGGTCCATGGTGACCGCCGATCCTCGCCCGAGTGGCACCCATTTGGCGCTGCTGGAGACCCTGCGCGACTTTGCCGCTGAGCAGCTGGCGTCCAACGGTGACTCCGCACGGCTGGCGGCGCGCCATGCGGATTGGTGCGCAGATGAGGTGACCGAGATCCACCGGATGCTGGTCAGCGAGGATGAAATCGAAGGGGTCCAGCGGCTGAACCAGCTGTGGCCCAATCTGCGCACCGCCCTCGACTGGGCCTGCCGGAGGGCGGACTGGCGGATGGCGGAGACGCTGGTGCGCCCGATCGCAGCTGAAGCCAATCTGCGCCGTCGCGCCGAGATCAGCGACTGGGCCGAACGCATCGTGGAGCTGATCCGCGCCGATGGGAGCACACAGAACCCCGGGCAGCGCGCTGACGTGGCCTTCTGGCTGATGTGGGCGGCGAATCGGCATGTCCAGGCCGGGGACACCGAGTCCTACCAGAGGCTGATCGATCGGTACGGATATCACGATCATCCACTGCTGCGGTATGCCCATGCCTACGCCTATGACGACGGCGAAGAGGGTTATCGAGCCAGCCGTGCCGCGCGGCAGTGGCTCAGGGACCGCGGGGAGCACCATGTGGCCAATCTGGTCGAGATCGCCGGTGTCGGCGGAAACCTGATGGGCATGGGACGGTTCGACGAGCTCGACGAGCTGGCTGCCGAGCTGGAGCAGCGCTATCGAACCACCGGTCCGCCGTCCTACTTATACTTTGCGCTGGGGCTGCGCGGCTACGCGGCCCAGTTTCAAGGACGCCACGACGACGCCAGGGCTCACTTCGCCGCCTCGTCCGAGATTTGGGTGCCCAGCGGCACCTTTCTGGTGAATCGCACAGTTGAGGCCCGGACCCGGTTTGACGCGGGGGAGGCCCACCGCGGACTGATCATGCTGCTGGAACACGTCGAGGACGTGCTGGCCACCGACTACGTGGACGTGGTCAAAATGGTGGCTGTGGAGTTCGTCTACATGGTGGCCCGTCTGGGCCACCTGCGTGCAGCCGGCCGCGTACTGGGCTATCTGCGCACCACCGGATCCTATGGTCTGCTGGCAGAGCAGACCGTGCTGGCGGATGTGGTTCAGCGGCTGCACCAGAGGGCGGAGGTGACGCAGGAAAGCTCCGCTGTGCTCAGCGATGGCCGGCACACCCTGACCTTCATGCGTGAAGTCTTGTCTGAGCTCACCGACGGCGGCCAGATTCGTGGGCGGCGACCATGAGCGGCATCCTCGCACCCATGGGCTGCTCTACAAGTTCTGCGGTGGCAGGGCAGCGATGATCGGGTGGTCCTTGGCGATCACGCCGGTCCGGGCGGCACCGCCGGGTGAGCCGAGGTCGTCGAAGAATTCCACGTTCGCCGCGTAGTAGTGGGACCACTCGGCAGGCACATCGTCTTCGTAGAAGATCGCCTCTACTGGGCATACCGGTTCGCAGGCCCCGCAGTCGATGCATTCATCGGGATGGATGTAGAGCATCCGCTCGCCCTCGTAGATGCAGTCCACGGGACATTCGTCCACGCAGGAACGGTCCTTCACATCCACGCAGGGCTCGGCAATCACATACGTCATACACCAGGTTAAACCTTGGAGCCGGACCGAAGGTCAAGCCCGGGTCGCTCTGGGCTCGTGGAGGATGAAGATTTCCGAGGTCGCCGCGCGTAGCGTCGACACCACCGGCGTCTTCGGCACACTCGTCGCTGTCGCGGCCGACAGCCCTTGCATCCGGTACCTAGGTACCGGTTTAGCCTCGATGGTGAACGGTTGAAGAAGCGAAACTGGGGAGAGCGATGACGATCAAGGTGACCACCAGCCAGGCGGTCCGGACCAACTGGGTGCCGGTCGAGGCCTGCACCCTGCCCACTGCCGATCAGCCACTGCGGCTGGCGGAGTTCGAGGAACTCTTCGCCTCCGGGCTGCACGCCGCCGAACGCCTCGAGTCGACCTGGCTGCGGTTGCGCTTATCCAACGGCCCTGGGGTGGAAGAGCGGGCCCGCGACCTGGCCGCGCGGGAGAAGAAGTGCTGCGACTTCTTCGACTTTGCCGTCCACCGCGGCGGGAATGAAACCGTCCTGGACGTTCGTGTTCCCGCCGCCCACGCCGTCGTGCTCGATGGCCTGGCCCAGCAGGCAGCCGAAGCGCGGCGATGAGGTCCGGTCAACTCGCAGCCGCAGCCGGGGTCAACCTCCAGACCCTGCGCTACTACGAACGCCGCGGCCTACTTCCCGAACCAGACCGTTCCCTGGGTGGCCACCGGAACTACGGCCAAGACGCGGTCACCGTCCTGCGCATCGTCAAGGCGGCACAACAGCTGGGCTTCACCCTGGCAGAAATCAAAGAACTGCTCACCGTCGGTTCCCACCGCGGTCCCCGCCCCGGACTACGGCAGCGGGCCGAGGAGAAACTGAACGACGTCGAGACGAAGATTGCCGCCCTCGAGGTCATGCGCACCGGTCTGCTCGAGGTCCTCGACGCCGGCTGCACCGACCTGATGGAGTGCTCCTGCCAGCCCGGTTGCCCCATCCCCTTCCCCGATCTGGACACCCACCTGGACACCGGCTCCACGCCGTATTGATCGTCGGCGGGCCGCCCCGGGTACGCCAGCCCCGGGTGCGGGACGAACGCGGGGGTCGCTGTGATAACGGGCCGTTCGGCGCCAACGCCCCGGTCTGGCAGGCTGCCGGGATGCAGACCACCACGCACCGCATCGATGGCCACAACGTGCACGAGCACGTCCTGACCGCACCCTTGGACCACACCGGCACCACGCCCGGCACCTTGGAGATCTTCGCCCGCGAACTCATCCGGGACGGGCGGGCCGATGCCCCGCGGCTGCTGTGGCTGCAAGGCGGGCCGGGCCAGCACGCCGGCCGGCCGGCGTCGATCAACGGCTGGCTGGACCGGGCGTTACAGGAGTACCGAGTGGTGCTGCTGGACCAGCGCGGCACCGGTCGCTCCACGCCGGCAGACCGCCAGACCCTCGCCGAAATCGGTGCCGGTCAGGCCCAGGCAAGCTATCTGGCGCACTTTCGCGCCGATTCGATCGTTGCCGATGCGGAGCTGCTGCGCCAACGCCTGGGCGAACAGACCTGGAGTGTGCTGGGCCAGTCCTATGGCGGCTTCCTGGCCACCACCTACCTATCCCGGGCTCCCGGCGCCCTGCGCGAGGTGCTGATCACCGCCGGGCTGCCGGGACTGGGCAGCACCGCCGATGAGGTCTACCGCCTCACCTTCGCCCGGACCGAGCAGCGGAACCGCGCCTACTTCGCTCGCTATCCCGCCGATGCCACCACGCTAGCCGAGGTGGTGGCCCACCTACGCGGCACCGAAGAGGTGCTACCCACCGGAGAGGTGCTATCGGTGGCCCGGCTGCTGCAGGTGGGTATCCACCTGGGCAGTTCCACCGGGTTGGAGACGCTGCATTACCTGTTGGAGTCCCCGTTCACCACCGTCGGCGGCACCAAGCGCCTGCGGGAGAGTTTCCTGGGCCAGCTCGGGGCGATGCTCTCCTTCGCGGCGAACCCGCTGTATGCGGTGATGCACGAGACGATCTATGCCCAGGGCCGGGCCACCGGCGGGGCGACAGCGTGGGCGGCGCATCGGGTGCGCCAGTCCCTGCCGCAGTTCGACCCCGGCGCGCCGGTTCCGTTGCTGACCGCCGAGCACATCTTCCCCTGGCAGTTCGCCCAGGATCCCGCGCTGGTTCCGTTGGCGCCGGCAGCCGAGCTACTCGCTGCCCGGGCAGACTTCCCGGCGTTGTATGACCAGGAGGTGCTGGCCGCCAATGAGGTCCCGGTGGCTGCGGCGATCTATCACGAGGACGTGTTCGTTCCCCGGGAGTTGTCGCTATCCACCGCCGCGCAGATCCGGGGCCTGCGGCCGCTGGTGACCAACGAATACCACCACGACGGCCTGCGGGTCGATGGGGCGAACCTGCTGGACCGGCTGCTGCGGCTGCTGCGGCGCTGAATCCCCGAATTCAGGACACCTCGCCTCAGTCGGTGGCCACCGGATTGCTCAGCACCCCGAGGCCCTCGACCTCGACAGTGACCTGATCGCCGTCGCGCAGGAACAGCTGGGGGTTTCGGGCCTGACCCACCCCGGGCGGAGTCCCGGTGCAGATCACGTCCCCGGGTAGCAGCGTCATCCCGGCCGAGAGGAACGCAATCAGCTCGGCCACGGAGAACACCATCTTCGAGGTGTGCCCGTCCTGGACCACCTCACCGTTCAGCGTGCACTTCACGCCCAGGTCCTGGGGGTCACCGACCTCATCGCGAGTGGCGATATAGGGCCCCCACGGCAGGAAGGTGCTCGGGGAGAAAGGCCGCTCGGGGACGATCACCGTCAGGCTGTTCTCGTTCTCGGCCGGATCGATCGGCCACTGTCACAGGACTTGCGGCGGTGCCTGGATGAGAAGTCGAACTCGCAGTATGGGGTCCGCTTCCTGACTGAGGCTAGGGCGCGTCCGCGACCAAGCTGGTGATGGAGCAAATGCAATCCCTGGTACCGGAATATGCGTTGGGTGATGACCGACCAGCGAACAACCCCCACGCGTGAGGAGACCGACTTAATCAACGCGGCCTAAATGCCGAGGGGGCGAGATTACGGAACGCATGTATGGGGCTCCCGTCACGACGGCGTTCCGCAACGGCAACCCCTCGCAGGTGAAGAACACTCGACGTGACAGAACGCCGCAAGCGAGCAGGATTCGTCTAGGTTCCGCGGATCATCTTTGCGATGCGCCCGATTTGATCCTCCAGGTGATGCTCCGGGATGCGCTCGGCGGTGTGGAGGGTGGTCAGTCCATGACAGGTTGCCCAGAAGAGCTCCGTCAGAGCAAAGATGTCGTCGTCATCGGAGAGGTCGGCCTCGCGAGCGACGATGGCAGCGAGTGCCTGAAATGACTCGCGCAGCTCTGGTGGGGTGGCGTCCTGCGCGAAGGGCATCTCGGTTGGACGGGTGAACATAGCCTCATAGAGGGCCGGGTTTCCCTTGCCGAAGTCCAGATAGGCCCGGCACAGGGCCTCTAGTACCGGTTCTGCAGACTCTGCGATATCGCGAACCAGGGTCGCCAGCTCGGTGAAGCCCTGTACCGTCACCGCACGAATCAGATGCTCCCTGCTGCCGAAGTGCTGGTAGATCACCGGCTGGCTGTGATCAATCTCCTGAGCCAAGCGCCGAGTTGTGACCGCCGCCCAGCCCTCTTCCTCGGCGATCCGCCGGGCGTGCGCAAGGATCTGCTGCTCCCGCGCCCGATGCCGGCGCTGTCGTGGCGAGTCGGTCATGCGGACCCCAGAATCAGCCCGGTTGCCACCAGCATCAACGCCGCCGTAGTGCCATGAATCCCCCATGCAGCGCTCGGCTTCCCCTTGGAGCTGAGCACGATGGCGGCGTCACCGAGGGGAATCAGCGTGAACCCCAGCACGCACCATCCGATCACCTCCGGCGGTGCAGTGACGAGCAGCACGACCGCGACAACCCCGGCGACGGCGTCTCGAACGCCCTTGACTCGAAGCCATGGCGTAGCCCGCTCCTCCGGCAGTGCACTCAGGCCGAAGCTGGAGGCCATAGAACGCGGAATAGCGAGGTAACACAGCCCCACAACAAAGATGGCGGCTCCGGCGGCAGCCGCGATGACAAGACCGATTGTTTCCACAGAGCCCCCTATCGTCGAAACGAACTCTATCAACGATAGATGTTGTGGCTGAACCGCCTGTGAACCGGTTCAAATGGCCGACCTCATCGGTGGCCGAATCGCAACTCACGCCCGGGCGAGGATCGGTACCAGGTGCTATCTGCCGGCTTCCTGTTCACCGCCGGCGGGATCGGGCCCCGCGTCCGTCCCGGCGATCTGCAAAATGGTCTCGGCTTGTTGCACCATCGCGCGGTCGACGAAACTCCCGTCCTCGAGGACGCCCACACCCACGCCGTCGTCCCCACCGTTCCTGAGTTGCTCGATGACTCTGCGGGCCCGGTCCACTTCCTCTTCGGAGGGGAGGAAGGCTCCGCGGATCGCCTCCAACTGCCCGGGATGAATGGCTGCCCTGCCCAAGAAACCCAACTTGCGCCCTACTCGGCACGAGGCCACTAGACCTGCGGCGTCCTGCAAATTGGGATACACCGACATCATCGGCGCAGGAAGCTTGGCGGCACGTGCAGCAGCAACGATGCGAGTGCGAGCCCAAGTCAGTCCTTCATCATCGGACACCCCCAGATCCGAGCGCAGGTCTGCCTCGCCCAGCCCCAACGATGCAACCTGGGGTGCAGCCGTGGCTAGGGAGTAGGCCAACTCCAGCCCCAGGGCTGACTCCACCAGAAGGTGGAGCGGTCGACCAGGTAACTCTCCGGCCAGGCTCCGTACCTGCTCGGTACATTCCACCTTGGGACAGCGCACCCCGACATGCGCAGAAAGCCGCTTGAGCATAGTCAGATCCTCGGCGTGCCAGGCGCTTCTGGAGTCGTTCACCCGAACCTGCACCGGTGCCGCCGGCACTCCTCTCTGCACTACCGCAGCATGAGGGGCGGGGAGCCCATGACGACTCCAGCTGGTCCCCGCAGCTGGATCACCATCGCAATCGGCCGTATGACCCGTTCAAGCCCTTCGGCGCCACGCCTGGGCATGGATTGGAGTGGGCACGTCTGCTCACACACCTGCAGGCCACCGGCGCTGGCGGTCCCGCTCTTGTTCCAGCCGCTCGAAAGTTCTTCACCGCTGCCTTGAACGATGCGTGGTGGGTCGATGGCTCTCCCGGCCTGGTCTACACCGTGGACTGGGACGGCGAGCCGGTCATCCGTAACCGACTGCACTGGGTCCTCTGCGAGGCACTGGCCGCAGCGGCGGCGCTGGCGCAGGCTGATCCGGATCGGGCCAGTGAGTACAGCGGCTGGTTCACTGTGCTCTGGCGACATGCCCGAACCCACTATCTGGATCGCGACCTCGGGTCGTGGCACCACGAGCTGGACACCGAGCTACGCCCCTCTGCCCAGGTCCGGGATGGGAAGGCCGATGTGTACCACGCGCTCCAGGCATGCCTGCTGCCGAGTCTGCCGATACGCCCCTCGATCGCCGGGGCCGTGGCGGAGGCTGGGATCACGCTGCCCGCACCACGCCGCCCCTCAGGCGCAAGCTAGTGTCGCGCGTCTAAGGTGCTTTAGAAACACGACACCAGTTCCACCATCCGTGACGGTTCACGCCAACGAGATCACCGAACCAGCAGCCCTCACCGCGCATACCGCTGGTTTATGGACTCACGAACAGCGCAACGAGGACATGGCACTCCCAGAGCCGCACGCCTGAGGTCAGCAGCGCCCACTAGGTGCGCGAACCTGGCCGGCCTGCCCGGCATTTCCACTGAGGTTTCTCGGTCGTTGAGACAACTCGATCAGCACAAGTGCAATCGACCTCGTGGCCTGAAGACAGGCCTGGAATGCTTCTATGTCGTGTCAAGCCGCTGAGACGACAGGACGAACGACACTCTTGCCGCACCCCCTCTCCGGTCAGCGCGGGCGCTCCCATCGCACGTCGGGGAACTTGCCGAAGTCGCTGTCGAAGGTGACGACCGTGGCCTTGTGCTCAAGGGCCAGCGCAGCCAAATGTGCGTCATTCGTGAGGTTACCCGCGGACCTTGCGTGCCCAAGAAGGCGACGCAGGATCGCAAGGTGCGCAGTCTTGGGCTGAAGGACACTCGCCGGCGCCGCTTCCAGCCAGGCATCGACGGCTGTCAATGCCTGGGCCGGGGTCAGCGGCCGCTCGAAAATCGCGGGATGAGTAGCGATCCGGACGAAACCGATCAGCCCGAGCCAGGCGAAGCCTACCGGAGCACCCCCGGAGAGCGCGCTGTCGAGCCATGTCTTCGCCGGCCGGTGCTCCGGGCACGCCGGATTGACGGCGTACAACAGGACGTTGGTGTCGACGAGTTTCACTGCGGCGCTGCCAACCAATCACGCAGATCAGCATCCTCAAGGGCGCCAGCGAGTTGTGTCGCCTTGGTCAGGTCCACTGTGGGTTCACCCATGTCGTATACGGGTCCGGCGAACGCCAGGTCCGCCCTTGGTCGCGACCCATCGCGGATCGCATCGTTGATCGCCTGTTTGAACGAGACCCCCTTGGCCTCCATCCGCGCCCGGACGAGCTGCTCGGTGTCGGAGTCGAGAGTAACCGTCGTTCGCATAGTGACAGCGTAGCATCAGAATTGATGCCTTGCTATCAACTCTGCTTCGCCTCAACGGGAGCAGGCTGCACGGGTTACTGCCAAGGGTCGATCCATTCCAGACCGATACCTTCAAAGTCCGAGAAGTTGCGCGTGCCCGGGCGCTTCCGCTGAAGCGCGCGATGGCTGCGATGAGTCCGTCCTTTGCACCGATGGGGTGGCCCATCGCGCGCCGGGCCGCGACGATATCGGCTGCGAGCGCGTTGACCCAGTATGTTTTCGCGGCCGGCCCGGGACCGAGTCACGGCGCAGCGGCCCACTACGTATCCCCGCCCAGCGAGCCGCCGGCGCAATCCTCCCGGCGAACCGGTACCCTGGCCCAGGATGGCACCAGTAACGAAGAACGGGTCCAGGCTGCGCCGGGTCAGCCTGGAAGTACTGGGATGGACCCTGGTCATCGTCGGCATCGCGTTACTCGTGCTACCCGGGCCCGGCATGCTCACCGTGGTAGCCGGACTGGCGATCCTCTCCCAGCAATACGCCTGGGCTCAGCGGCGCCTCGACACGGTCAAGGATGCGGCACTGAGAGCAGCGGCCGAAGGGGTCAGCAACTGGCGTCGGATCGCCACATCCTGTCTCGGTGCGCTCACTGTGGTGACCGTCGGTGCTGCCTGGACATTGCAGCCGCATCCGCCGCAGTGGTGGCCGGTCGCCGAGGGGTGGTGGCTGCCTGGCGGCGTGCTCACCGGCGCCACCGTCATCGTCGCGGGCCTGATCGCGCTGAGCCTGATCATCTACAGCATCCGCCGCTTCCGCAGACGCTGATCGCCGCCTCGGTCATACCGCTGCTGGCGCGAGCACCTCCGGGTTGAGGATGTTCCGTGGCCGCGTTCCGGCGAGGACGTCGATGACGTTCTGCACGGTGCGCCGCTTCAGTTCCACATAGGATTCCTCGGTGTAGAAGGCCGAGTGCGGGGTCAGGACCACACGGTCGAACTGGGTCAGGGGATGGTCCGCCGGGATCGGCTCGTTCTCGAAGACGTCCAGGCCGGCGCCGAGCAAATGCCCGCTGCGCAGTGCGGCCACCAGAGCGTCCGTGTCGACGATCCCACCGCGTGCGGTGTTGATGAGAATGGCTTCCGCAGGCATCCGGCTCAGCGCCTCGGCGCCGACCATGTGCTGGGTAGTCCCGTCCAGGGGCACATGCACCGACAGCACCTGGGAACGCGCCAAGAGATCGTCGTAGGAGACGATCTCATACCCCTCCTCAGATCGCTGGCCCGGCTGCAGCCTGATGTCGTGAGCGATGACGTCGAACCCCACCCCGGCAGCTTTGCGGGCCGTGGCCCGTCCGATCGCTCCCAGGCCCAGCACGCCGAAGGTGCGCCCGGCAACGGTGTAGACCGGCTGAGACGGGGTCAGGTCCGCCACTCCCCTGCGCAGGTTCCGGTCCAGAATGCCAATGCCCCGGTTCACCGTCAGCGCCAGTGCGATCGCGTGATCGGACACGGCCTCAGTGCCGTAGTCGGGCACGTTGCAGACAGCAACACCGCGCTGGGTGGCGGCAGCTACGTCAACGGTGTCCACGCCAACGCCATAACGGCCGATGGCCCGCACACCAGGCAGGTGGTCCAAAACCTCCGCAGAGATCTGGGCGTACTGGACCACCAGACCGTCGGCGCCCTGTGCCGCCTCGATCACGTCTGCAGGCTCGGTCGCCTGGCTGATCACCAGCTCGACCCCGCCGGCCTCGGCCGTGGCCTTCTCGACCTCGAGCGAGGGGTGATCACAATCGGTAATAACTAGCTTCACGTTTCAACTCCTGCAGCAGCGTGATGATCCAGAATTGCCGGAACGCTCTCGCGCGTTCCGATCAGGTCAGAAGGAGACGACGACCTTGCCCGAAACCTCGGAGTCCTTCGCCAGGTCGAAGGCTTCTTGGGCCCGGTCGGAGGTAAATTCGTGAGTGATGACGTCCTCGGTCTGGGCCGCCTGGTTCAGCAACCGCACGGCCTGATCGATCTCATCGTTGAACCGGAAAGAACCGTGCACCGTCACTTCTTTCGATACCAGGGGGGCCAGGTTGACCGCTGCCGGCGAATTCGGCAGCATCCCCAGCTGGACGAAGCTCCCCGCCCGCCGCACTGCCTCTAAGGCGGCGGTGAGCGCCGCGGGCACTCCGGAGCATTCCAGCACCACATCGAAGGCTTCCTTGGGCAGGTCCGCGGCCCCGACCTGGATGGTGTGGTGCACACCCAGGCCCTGGGCCCTGCCCAACGGACCAGGCAGCACATCGGAGGCGGTGACCTCGGCAGCGCCTTCAGTCAACGCCGCCACCGCGCTGAGCAACCCGATCGGCCCGGCCCCGCTGACCAGCACCGACTTGCCCTGCACCCCACCTGCCAACGAGATACCGTGCAGCGCCACAGCCAGCGGCTCGGCCAACGCCGCCCGTCGCAGCGGCAGGCCTTGGGGCAACACCCGCACCGCGGACCGGTCGACCACCAGGTACTCACTCATGGCGCCCTGGGTGTGCGGCCAGGTCGAGGCACTGCCCAGGTAGGCCCCGTCGGGCCACAGGTGTGGTTTGTCCTCCAGACCCGGCTCGAGACGGCCGAAGGTGGCCGGGTGCAGCGTCACCGGAGTTCCGGGTTCGTAGACTCCGGTGGGGTCCTCATCGATGACACCGGATAGCTCGTGGCCCGGGACCAGGGGTTCGCGGACCACGTATTCGCCGTTGGCGCCCTCGAAGTAGTAGTGCAGATCCGAACCGCAGATCCCCACGTAGGCGACCCGGACCCGGACCTGACCCTCCGCCGGGGCGGGAGCGGGCAGTTCCTGCTCTCGTAGGTCTTGCTTGCCGTGGATGGCGATCGCTTTCATGGCTCTCTTTCGTGGTCGGGCCGGGTGTGGAACTGCGGTGTTGAGCTGGATGACGGACTCAGACGACGGCGGTAATGCCGCCGTCGACGAATACGTTCTGACCGGAGACGAAGTTGGCGGCATCGGAGGCCAGGTAGACCAACGTGCCGACCAGTTCCTCGGGCCGGCCCCAGCGCCCGGCGGGCGTGCGACCGGCAATCCACTCGCTGAACTTCTCATCGCCCACCAGCGCCTCGTTCATCTCCGTGGCGAAGTACCCCGGGGAGAGTGCGTTCACCTGGATATTAGACTGGGCCAGATCCGCGGCCATCCCCTGGGTGAGCAGGACGACGCCGCCCTTGGAGGCCCCGTACGGAGCGATCGTGGGACGGGCCAGCTTCGACATCACCGACCCGATGTTGATGACTTTGCCCGAACCCCGCTGGGCCATGGCCGGCGTGACCGCCCGCGATACATAGAAGACGCTGGACAGGTTCGCCGCGATCAGCTGGTCCCAGTCGATCGGGTCGAACTCGTTGAACGTCGACCGGCGTTGCATTCCGGCGTTGTTCACCAGGATGTGCGGTACCCCGTAGTCGCTGATCACGTTCTGCATCGCGGTATCGATAGCGCCGGGGTCGGTGACATCGAAGCTCACCGCACCGGGCTCGGCTCCGGTCGCCTCGGCCAACTCACGCCGGCTCTGCTCGAGAGCGCCGGCGTCGCGGCCGTGCAGGATGACCTGTGCGCCGTGTTCGATCAGGCCACGCGCCAGGGCCCTGCCCAGGCCCCGGGATGAGCCGGTAACCAGGGCCGTTCTTCCGGACAGGTCGAATAGGGAATGAGACATGGCTCCACCTGTTGTTGTCGTTGCAGATTGCGGGGTGGCGGCGTCGCGCCGGTGAGTGGGGGCCGGGCCTACGTGGCCGTCACCGATTCCTGCTGCTTGCTCTTGGTTCGCGCGCGCCACTTGCCCCACAGCGGAGGCGCGATGACGACCAGTACCGTCAGGATCACCAGCGCCAGAGAGATCGGACGCTGGAAGATCACCGTGAGGTCGCCGTGCCCCATTCCGGAGGTGCGCACCAGGTTCTCTTCGAGCAGCCGCCCGAACACCAGTCCCAGCACCAGCGGAGCGGCGGGGAAGTTACCCCTGATCATCAAGAACCCGACGATCCCGAAAATCGCGGTGACCAGGACGTCGAACAGGTTGTTCCGCAGGGCGTAGGCACCGATCAGGCAGGTGGAGACCACCGCGGGGAACAGCAGCATGTACGGCACCCGCAGTGCAGAGGCAAAGAACGGCACCAAGGGCACGTTCAGCACCAGCAGGGCGATGTTGCCCAACAGGAAGGAGGCAATCAGGCCCCAGTACAGGTCCGGGTTCTCCGGAATGAACGTGGGCCCGGGCTGGAAACCGTAGATCAGCAGCGCACCCAACAGGATCGCCGTCGTGGCCGACCCCGGGATACCCAGCGACAAGGTCGGCACGAAAGCCCCGTTGACGGCGGCGTTGTTCGCTCCCTCGGGAGCGGCCACACCACGGATCGATCCGGTGCCCATCGGGCGGCGACCCTTGTCCGGGACCTTGCGCTCGACGTCGTAGGCGAAGTAGGTGGCGATCGTCGAACCGGCTGCCGGCAGCACCCCGATGATGAATCCGATCACCGAGCCACGCAGGGTGGGCGGGATACTCTCACGGATCTCCGACCAGGACGGGAACAGATCCCGGAACCTGGCACGAAGCGGCTTGGCCGGTCCCTTACCGAGTTGGTTGAGGACCTCACCGAGTGCGAACACACCGATGATCACCGGTACCAGGTGGATCCCGTTCAGCAGCCCTGCAGAGCCGAAGGTCAGTCGCGGGGCCCCGTACTGGGGATCGAACCCAACGGTGGACAGCAGGATCCCGAAGGCGGCCATCGAGTACGCCTTCGCCCGGTGCTGGGAGGTCAGCGCAGCTACGGAGACCAGCGCGAAGATGAGCAGCACCAGCATCTCCGGCGGGCCGAGCTTCAGCGCGACCTCGGCCAGCGCCGGTCCCAGGAACACCAGGAACGGGAGAGTGAGGACACCACCGGCGAACGACGCCGTGGCAGAGATGGTCAGAGCGGTGCCGTGTTTACCACGTTTGGCCATCGCATAGCCATCGATCGTGGTCATCAACTGGCTCGCATCGCCCGGCGTATTCAGCAAGATCGCCGTGGTGCTACCACCGTACTGAGTGCCGTAGTAGATCGCAGCGAGCAGGATCAAGCCTTGCAACGGGTCCATGCCGGCAGCGAGCGGCATGAGGAGGGCCATACCGGATGCCGCCCCGAGACCGGGCAGCATTCCGATGACGGTACCGCCCACGACGCCGAGGCCGAGGATCAACAGGTTCTGCAGAGTCAGTGCGGTCTGCAGGCCACTCAGAAAGTTCTCGAGCATGTCTTCCTCAGCTCAACGCGAAGGTTGGCAGTGGGATATTGAGCATCTGGTCGAACAGGAGGTACACCGCGACCACCATGCTCGCGGTGTAGATCGCCGCAGTGAGCCAGCGCTTCCGGCTGACGATCTTCACCAGGTAAAAGGTCAGCAGGCCCACGGTGAGCAGCGTTCCCAGGTAGGACAGGGCCAATGCGGCGCCGAGCACACCGGCCCAGGCCAGCACGACCAGGCGAGTGTTTCCCGGAACTGCAGGCTCCTCGTCTCCAGATGTCTCGGCCAGCTCCTGCCTGTCCTGCCCCGCGATCCCCGGAGCCGGCTGGGCTCCGGGGACCTCGGTGGCCTCGGCTGCGCCGGCGGTAGCCGGCACGGCCAGGGTGCGACGACGTTCCAGGAAGTGCTGACCGATCTGGACCAGTCCGAGCACGGTCAGCAGAACGCCGCACACGCCCGGGACGGCCCCCGGCCCGACGACACCGGATTCGGTCAGCCACGCCAGGTCGCTCGTGCTGACCAGAACCACGATGCCAAGGGCCAGACAGGCCGGGCCGCCCAGGGCATAGCGCAGGCTGAGCACGTGGCTCATGACCCGAGTTCCGGCAGGATGGGACTCACCACTTCGGTGAACTCGCCCAGGTAGGTCTGGAAGTCCTCACCGGACTCATCGAGCTCCTGGGTCATGGTGAGTTCGAGGCTGTCCTGGTACTCCTCGGATGCGCGGTAGTCATCGAGCGCCGAGACCCAGTACTCCAGTTCTTCCTCGGCCAGGTCCCCACCCGTCACCAGGCCACGGAAGCCGCTGAAGGAGACATCCAGACCGGCCTCCTGGGCGGTGGGCACATCGGCGTAGGTCTCCTGCTCCACCGGCTCGTCGGCCAGGACAGCTAGCGCCTCCACACGGCCATCGCTGATGAAGCCCTCTGCGTGCTCAAGAGCGGTCAGACCGAAGTCGAGGTCGCCGCTGGCCACTGCGGCAGCGATCTCGCCACCGTTCTGGTACACGATGTGCTCGAACTCCACGCCACCGGCCTGTTCCATCAGCACGGTGGAGATGGCTTGGGGCCCGGTTGCGTTCGGGAAACCGACCGTGAGCGTCTCGCCCTCGGCGGACGCGATGAGATCCTCCAGGTCCTCGTACTGATCGTTCGGGGCAATCACGGCGCTGGTGTAGAGCGAGATCCCGCCGACGGAGTTAAAGTCATCGATGGAGAAGCCGACCTCAGTCGTCTCCGGGACGATCACGAAGCCGGGTTCGACGAACGTCAGCTCGTGGGGGTTGTTGGATTGTTGCTGGGCGTGGGTGTAGCCCACTGTGCCGGACCCGCCGTCACGGTTGACCACCACGACGTTGAGGTCCTCGCGCACGCTCTCCAGCCCTTCGGCCAGAGCGCGGGCGGCGCCGTCGGTGCCGCCCCCTGCGGGGAACGCCACGGTGATCGTGACGTCCTGGCTGGGCTCCCATGCGTCGCCCGAAGAGCCCTCTGCGCCGCTGTCACACGCGGCGAGGGCCGTCACGGCAAGGGCACCACCGGTGATGGCTGCGACGAGGGTTGATCGATTACGTGGCATCTTCGCTCCGTTCGGATACATGAACACTGTTCAGTGAATTTCGGGCACACTACTCGGTTCGGCCGAGTTGCTCAAGCAGGGATGGTTAGGAGGCGTCCTCGGGTGCCCAGGACGGGTGCTCGATCGCCCGAGGATTGGCGACGGCGACAGGCCGCTCACCGGCGACCATTCGACGGATCTCGCCCATGGCCTGGATGCGGTTGCCGTCGAGGATCTCGCTCCCCCACGCCAGTGAGTGCGGGGCGAGAATGACGTTGGACAGGTCGATCAGCGGGCTGGTGGTGGGCAGCGGCTCGGTCTGGAAAACATCGAGCCCTGCTGCTCGCAGGCTGCCATCGCGCAGCGCAATGGCAAGCGCGGCCTCGTCGATCAACTCACCGCGAGCGACGTTCACCAGCACCGCAGAGGGCTTCATCAGCGCCAGTGCCTCAGCGCTGATGACACCGCGGGTCTCCTCGGTCAGTGGGCACATCAGCACCACGGCATCGGCCGCTTTCAGCACCTCCTGGGTCGGCATCAGCTGCACGCCCAGATCAGCGGCGTTGGCCCGGTCGGTGCGCTCCTGCGCGGCGATCAGAGTGGCGCCGAACGGCTTTATCAGGCGGACGAACTCGCTGCCGATCGTGCCCAGACCGATGATCCCGACCGTCATCTCCGCGAGCCCCACACCGAGCACTTCGGTGCGATCGGCCCACCTCCCGCTGCGCACCAGCTGGTCCCGGCGCGGGATCTCGTGGGCCAGGGCCAGCAGCAGGGCCAAGGCGGCTGAGGCCACCGGGCGGCGGCCGCCCTCAGGGGTGGTGGTGACCACGACGCCGCGGTCGGCGCAGGCTTCCAGGTCGATGCGATCCAGCCCCGCGCCCCACCGGGCGATGTGGCGCAGGCGCGGCATCAGGGCCAGTTCATCGGCGCCGATCCGCTGGCGCAGCACCAGCAGGCCGTCAAGGTCGCTGATGCCCTCGACGTCGGCCAGATCGGCGGACTCCAGGGCGCGCCACGCCACGCCCATCGCCTCGAGGTCACCAATACCGATGTCGGGGTAGATCGGCTGGCCGTCCTCCTTGAAGAACTCCGCGGAGATGCCTAGGCGGTACGGGGAAGATGTGGTTGACATCGGTCACGCTCCAATAGGTGGGTTTCTCAGGCCGGTGGTGGCACCGGTATGGCTGGCACATGGCGGCGTCACCGCCGGGAGCCCTCGGGCCGGCTCCGCCCCCGGCCGGGCGGCTCAGATCAGGTCGCTGGGTGCAGCCTGCGGTTCGGGGTGGGCAGGGAAGCGATCGGGCGCTGAGGACGGCAGCTCATAGCCCAGGCCGGGGCCGGTCGGCAGAACGAGCGCTCCGGACTCGATCACATCGATCGGACTGGGCTGCTCGCGCCATGGGACCTCAAGGCTGTGCAGCTCGGCCGCACCGGCGGCGTGCAGCGTGGCCAGGGTGGCGACCGGGCCACTGGGATTGTGTGGGGAGACTCGGGCGCCGTGGCGCGCCGACACCTGCAGGCACTGGCGAAAGCCACTCACGCCACCGCAGTACTTGATGTCCGGCATGGTGATGTCCACCCGCGCTGCGCCGAGGAAGGCGTCGAACTCCGCAGCGCTGGTGAGCGTCTCCCCACCGGCGAGCACGCAGCCGGTACTGTCTCGGACCCTGCGCCAGGCTTCGAGGTCCCCCTCTCGGACCGGCGCCTCCACCCAGCCCAGGGGCAGCGCGGCCAGCTCGGCCACAACCTCCACGGCCGCAGCGACCTCGAACCGCCAGTGCAGATCGACCCGGACCTCGATCTGCACCGCATCGAGCACGGCGGTGATGCGCTCCAGGCCGGCGTCGACCGCCCGGCGAGTAGCGGTGTCGCTGAGTGGCAAGGCGGCCACATCGTCGAACGGGGCGATCTTGAGCGCACTGTAGCCATCGGCCTGTGCGGCCTGGGCCACCCGGGCGAAGGCTGCCGGACTACGGTCACCGACGATCGCGCGATTGATATTGGCATACAGTGCGGGTGAACTAGCCGCCATGTCGCTGATCAGTTCACTCAACGACTGGTCTGCGCGGCGGGCACGCAGGTCCCACAGGGCCTGATTGAGTCCGCTCAACGCGGCGGCGTGAGCCAGGTCCCGAGCGGGCTCGGCGGTGATGCGCAACGCTTCGTCAAGGCCCTGACCCGCGATAGCATCTGCGGTGGCCTCCACGAGTGTTGCCACCTGCTCGTTCCGGCGCTCGAGAGTAGCCTCGCCGAGGCCGATGTGGCCCGCATCATCAACAACCTGGATGAAGAGCCAGTTGATGGCGGGGTCCGCTCCGAGAACGATCGGAACAACCTGCTCGACCCGACCATTCTCAGATACTTGAACAGAATTCATAATTCTGAGACTCTATGGTCCTGTTCGAACACACGTCAAGGAGGACCTATGGTTGCGCCGAGCGTCGGTGCTGTCACGCCGGTGAAGTCTGCGGACCGCATCCTGCAGATCTTGGAGCTCTTCACTGCCGATCCCCGGCCACGCACATACTCCGAACTGCTCAGCGAGACCGGCTTCCCCAAAAGTAGCCTGCACGGCCTACTCGCCACACTGACAGCTCGGTCGTGGCTGACCGAGGGTCGGCCCGGGCCGACCTACGCGCTGGGAATCAAAGCCCTGGAGACCGGCGGAGCCTACCTGGGGGCGAATATGCGCGAGCTGGGCTCGGTAGGCGTCCAGCAGATCTTGGACCAGGTGGCGACTGATGTCGGTGAGACGGTCAACCTGGCCCGGCTGCATGGTCAGGACATCGTCTACCTAGCCGTCCGGCGCTCACTGCACGCACTGTCCCTGCGTAGCGCGGTGGGGGCGAGACTTCCCGCTTATGCCTCGGCGATGGGTAAGGCGATGCTGGCCAGTTGGTCCGATGCCGAGGTGCGCAACCACTTCGATCAGCCGTTCACCGCCCTGGCACGTAACACCGTCACCGACGTCGAGGTCCTGATCGAGCACCTGGGTCAGGTTCGCGATCTCGGCTATGCCGTGGAGTTCGAGGAAGCCACCGATGGCATTGGCTGTATCGCTGTTCCCGTCTCGGCCGCGAACGCCGAGCAACTGGCGATCAGCGCCTCATTCCCCCTGACTCGGCACAACAAGCAGATGGAGAACCACGTCGTGGACTGCCTCTCAACGGCACGTGAGCACATCTATACCGCCCTGACCGTCGACCCGACTGTGGAGATCTCATGAGCCAGCGCCTGACGTCCATCGAGGTGCTGATCAGCCCGAGCCAGATCGGGTCCACCTGGTTGCAGCAGGAACGCCTCTCGACGCATATGTCGAAGTACCCCTGGCACGCTGCCAGCCGGTCCACCTGGCGCGGACAGCACGATCGGGTGTTCGTGCGCATTCATACCGACGACGGCGCAGTGGGAGTGGGTGCCACCCGGGGAACGTCCGCCGCGGTCATCATCCTGGAGCACCTGGCGGGTCTGCTCCGGGGCCGGGAGCTCGGCGAGCACGAGGCGTTGTATGAGGAGTTGGCGGCCTCGCAGTTGACCTATGGCTGGTCGGGACCGGCCGCGGCCGCGTTGAGCGCGATCGATCTTGCCCTGTGGGACCTGCGGGCGACCGCGGAGGGAGTGCCGTTGAGCCGGCTGCTGGCCGGCGGGCAGCCGGTACGCGAGCAGTTGCCGTGTTACGTGACCGTGCATCCCGAGCGTCTCTCCGGTGCAGCCGGGCTGGCGGGAGTGAAGCTCGCTGCTCGCTTCGGTCCCGAGGACGGCCCGGACGCCCCCGCCCGGGTTGCTGACGACATTGCCAGTGTCCGAGAAGCGGTCGGCCCCCAGACACTGGTGATGATCGATTCCGCATGCAGCTGGACCGCCGACTTCGTCGACGCCATGCTCTCCCACCTCAGCGACGGCCAACTCGACTGGCTCGAGGACCCGTTACTGCCCTGGGACCACACCGGCTACGAAGCCATCAAGGAGCGAGTGTCCGGGTGGGCCAAGGCACCCAAGATTTGCCTGGGCAACTATGCCTTCTCCGCCCTGGAGGCCCAGCAGGTGCTCACCGAGGGGATCGTCGACGTCCTGCAACCGGACCTGACCTGGGTCGGCGGTCTGACCCCCGCACTGGACCTACACCAGCAGGCGGCCAGCCGGGGCGTTGCCTTCTCCCCGCATTATGGGGCGATGCATCCGTGGGCGGTGCACCTGCTCGCCGCGATCGAGCAGGAGGAACTGGCCGAGTTCGTCACCACCTCCACGGCCGCACAGCGCGATGACTACCCGGGTCTGCCGCTGCCGCACAAGGGCTGGCAGACCGTGCCACCGCAGTCCGGCGCTGGCGCGGACCTGTCGCCAGACATCCTCACCGGCGCCGAGTCCCAGACGATCAGACTGACCTGAGGGCAGGGCCCATCCCGTCGAGGCGGCTCGTCCAACCGGGGATCCGTCAGCCCTTCAGACCCACCGAGGCAACCCCGCGGACGAATTGCCGCTGCAGCACCAGGTAGACGAGGAACGGCACCAGGAAGGAGATGGCGGCACCGGCCATCACCAGGCCGTACTCGGTGACGAACCGCCCCTGGAGGCGAGCGGCGGCCAGCGTCACGGTCTGCATGGACTCATCGGAGATCGCCACCAGCGGCCAGAGGAAGTCGTTCCAGGCGGTGATGAAGGTGAACACTGCCAGGGCCACCAGCACTGGGCGGATCAGGGGCACCACGATCGCCACGAAGATGCGCCGGTCCGGCGCGCCATCAAGTCGCGCTGCCTCGAGGAGCTCATCGGGAACGTTGGACATGAACTGCCGGATCAGGAACACCCCGAATGCGTTGATGATCGGCAGGATCAGGGCGATGTGGGTGTTCAGCAGACCCAGGTCCCGCACGATCACGAACAGCGGGATGATGGTGACTTGGACCGGGACCATCATGGTGGCGATGTAGACCCAGAACAGCGCTTCCGATCCTGGGAACGGCTTCTTGGCGAAGGCGAACGCAGCCATCGAACTGACGACCAGGTTGACGGCGCATGCCAAGGTGACCACCACGGCGCTGGTGATCAGCGCCCGCCCGAACCCGTACTCGGTGAACAGCCGCACGAAGTTGTCCAGCTGCAACCGGTCCGGGTCGAAGGCCAGCGAGACGGAGTCGGCGCGCTGGATGCTGGTGACGATCATGAACGCGAACGGCAGCACTGCGACGATCACCAGCAGCACCAGCACGCCGTTGCTGAGGGCGTTGACAGTTCTCTTCAGCACAGACACGGCCTACTTCCCCCTCAACAAGACCCGCTGGGCGAACGAGGCCAGGAAGATGATCACGAACAGCACCATCGCGATCGCCGAGGCGTAGCCCATCTGCAGGTTCTGGAAGGCCGCCTCGTAGATCGCCAGGACGAGCACCACGGTGCCCCCGCCCGGCCCGCCGGCGGTCATCGTGTACACGAGGTCGAATACCTGGAAGGACCAGATGGTGCCGAGGATCACCACCAGCAGCGTCACCGGTCGCAACGAGGGCACGGTAATGGCCCAGAACTGCCGGATCCCACCCGCGCCGTCGATGGACGAGGCCTCGTAGAGGTCCTCGGGGATATCCAGCATCCCGGCGTAGTAGATGACCAGAAAGTAGCCCACGTTCTTCCACACCGTGACCAGCGCGACGGCGATCAAGGCGCTGGTGGGCTGACCGAGCCAGTTCACATCGGGGATGCCGAACAGGCCCAAGACGGTGTTGACCAGACCCTCATCGGTGGCCAACAGGTAGCGCCATACGCTACCGACCACGATCATCGAGGCAATCACCGGGATGAACAGGGCCGAGCGTACGAATGCCCCGAACCGGTTCCGGGTCCGGCGTGCGATGAGGGCGGCGATGACCAGTGCCACCACGGTTTGCAGCGGCACCGAGATGATGGTGTAGATGAAGGTCTGCCACAGGGCTCGCTGGAACCCGCCGTCCACCAGCAGCCTGCTGTAGTTCTCGGTGCCGACCCAGCTGGGTGAGCGCAGCAGTGAGTAGTCGGTGAAGCTGTAGTAGGCCGACATCACGATCGGTGCCACCACGGCAACACCGAGCAGGACCAGACTCGGCGTCACGTACCACAGACCCGCCACCGAGCGACGCATCGGCGCCTGCACCTTCGAGGAAGCCGCGGGAGGCACAGTGCTCTGGAGCGCACTGGCCGCACCTTCGTGCCGGTCTCCGGTCGCTAGGTTCGTCATCGCTGTGCGTTCTCCAATGCCAGATCCCCTTCATGGGCCGCATCTGCCAGCGCCTCCTCGGGGGTCTTCTGCCCGAGGATCATCTGTTGCAGGTTGCGGTGCAGGGCGTTGGAGGCGGCGCTGCTGCCCGCCGCCACCGGCAGGTTGTGCAGGATGTCCTCCTCGGCGTAAAGGTCTTCGAAGATGTCCGGAGCGACATACTCCGCACCCTCGGTAAGCGGCGGGTAGGGGGCAATTTCGTGGAACTGCGCCATCTGATCCGGTGAGGTGATGTAGGTGACCAGATCGGTGCACAGCTGCTTGTCCGGGCACTGCTCCAGCATCACCAGGGAGTCGGCCGCTACGAACGTTCCGCGACGGGTTTCCTCCAGGCTGTCAATGAAACCCAGTTCGAAGTCGTTCTCGTCGTAGTTCGCGTAGTTGGCGTCGGAGGAGAACATGAACGCGCTCTGCCCGCTGGTGAACTCCGTCTCCACGTCGACGTCGATCAGGCTGGTACTCGCGTCGGTCACGATCTCCGATTCGCGCAGTTGCATCAGGAACTCTGCCGCGGCCAGGCCCTCCGGGGAGTTGAAGGCGGTCGCGGTGCCGTCCTCGGTGTACATCTGCCCGCCGGCCTGCCATAGGAACGGGTAGAAGTGCTCGTTGAGCATCCCGTTGTGGTGACCCCACGGTTGCTGGAACGGGGTGATCCCGGCCTCGAGTAGTTGCTCACAAGCCTGCAGGAACTCTTCCCAGGTGCTCGGGGGCTCCTCGATACCGGCTTGGGCGAGCAGGTCGGCGTTGTAGTACATCACCCGGGCTCCGCCGACCACCAAGGGGATCGCGACCTGCTCACCGTCGACCTGGCCCTGGTCCAGGTACAGGTACTCCGGCGCATCGGAGCCCGGCAGGTAGTCATCGAAGGGCACGATCGCGCCCTGGGCGAGATACTCCCCCATCATCTCGCTGTACATCAGCCCGACGTCGGGGCCTTCACCGCCGCTGACACCGGCGAGGAAGGCTTCCTCGTAGCTCTCCCATGGGATGATCCGCACGCGCACGTCGACGCCGCGTTCTGCTTCGAAGTCCGCCAGGATGGGGTCCCACTCGGAGGCGTTGGCGATGTCGGCCTGAGGCGGTAGCCACAGGTCGATCGTGTTCGCGTCGCCATCTGCGTTGCCGGCGCAGGCACTCAGCACCATCGCGCTGATGGCGAGAATCCCGAACGATGTCGATCGGTTGCGCTTCATGGTCCTCCACAATGAGGGGTGCTTTGGTGCTGGTGATCAGTGCGCCAACAGAGGCGTTGGGCGGGTAGGGATCAGGGGAGCAGAGGGGCAGGCCGCGGCAGGGGGACGGTCACCATTGCCGCACCTGGTAGTCAGGATCGATCGAGCGCATATACCCGGTGTCGTCCCGTTCGGTCAGCCCGCACCGCAGATAGTCCTCATGCATGCGAGCCAGGGCGTCGGGGTCCAGGGAGACGCCCAGGCCCGGACTGTCCGGGACCCGGACCGCGCCGTCGATGATCGGCAGCGGGTCCGCCACGACGTCAACGCCCAGCTGCCAGGGGGTGTGGGTGTCCGCGGCGTAGGTCAGTTGCGGCATCGCACCGCCCAGATGGCTCATCGCGGCCAAGCTGACGCCAAGGTGGCTGTTGGAGTGCATCGAGACCCCCACCCCCCAGGTCTGGCAGATGGTGGCCAGGTGCATCGACATGGTCAGCCCGCCCCAGTAGTGGTGATCGGCCAGGACGATATCGACCGCACCAGCGGCGAAGGCCTCGGACAGGTGGGCGAACTCCACCACGCACATGTTGGTCGCCAATGGCATCCCGGCGTTCGCGTTCACCTCGGCCATCCCGGCGATAGTCGCCGTCGGATCCTCGAGGTATTCGAGCAGGCCATCGGTCTGGTCAGCGACACGTTGGGCGGTCGCTGGGCTCCACGCGCAGTTCGGGTCGAGCCGCAGTGGGTAGCCGGGTAGTGCCTGGGACAGCGCCGTGATGGCTTCGATCTCCACCTCCGGGGCGAAGACACCGCCTTTGAGCTTGATCGAGGTGAAGCCGTAACGCTCGATCATCGCCTTCGCCTGCGTGACGATTCCCTCGGGGTTGAGCGCCTCACCCCACTCATCGGCCTGCGCCCCGGGATGGCCTGCCCACTTATAGAACAGGTAGGCGGAGAAGGGGACCTGGTCCCGCACCTTGCCGCCGAGCAGTTCGTGGACGGGGCGCCGCACTGCCTGCCCTTGCAGGTCCAGGCACGCCACCTCGAAGGGGGAGAGCACCTGCATCAAGGTCTTGGCCTGGCTGGAAGCACCGGTCAGGCCGTGCTGGTCTTCGACGCCCGCTGCGCCGATCGCTCGGGCTAGCCGGGTGCGCAGCTGGTTCAGGTGGAAGGGGTCCAGACCATCGAGTGCTGGTGCTGCTCGGCGAAGCAGGTCAAGGTGAGCGGAATCGCCATAGCTCTCGCCGATGCCGATCAGTCCCTCAGCGGTGTGCACCTGGATGATCGTGCGCAGCGCCCACGGCTGGTGGACACCGATAGTGTTCAGCAGCGGCGGGTCTGGAAAAGCTACCGGGGTGATGGTGACACCGGTGATGCTCAACTCGCTCATCGGGCTGCGCGTCCGTCGTTGAGGATCTGCTCCAGGCGGGCCAGGTGCTCCGGGCTTGGATCCACCAGCGGTGGCCGGAGGGGACCAGCGGGCCAGCCGGCCAACTGCGCACCTGCCTTGACCAGGGAAACGGCGTAGCCGGGAACCTCCTGGCGCAGTTTGGTCAGCGGCAGGTAGAAGCGCTCCAGGAGTCTGTCCCGCGTTGTCGTGTCGTCGTCGACGAGGGCCGCGTAGTAGGTGAGTGCGATGTCCGGGGCAAAGGCGAGGACAGCCGAGGAGTAACTCTCCACACCCAGTGCGCGGTAGGCGGGGGCGGACAGCTCGGCGGTGGGCAGACCGTTGATGAATTGGAAGTCTGCGGCCCGCGGGTGACCGCTAGTTCGCACAGTTGCGGTGATCCGCGCGGTGAGGTCGAGGTCGCCGACGCCGTCCTTGATGCCAACGACGTTGTCGATGTCCAGCAGGGCCAGTGCCGAGTCGGGGTCGAGGACCGCATTGGCGCGCTGGTAGACGAGTATCGGCAACGATGTGCCTTCGGCCACGTACCGGATGTGGGCGACCAGACCGCTAGGCGGGGCGGACACCAGGTACGGGGGCAGGAGGAGGAGACCATCGGCACCGGATTCCTGGGCTGCGGCGGCGAACTCACGGGCAGCCTGGGGGCCACCGCCGGCCCCGGCGTACACCGGGGCCGACCCGCCGACCACCTCGACCGCGGTGCGGACCACGGAGCGGAACTCCGCCATGCCGAGGGCGGCGAACTCACCGGTGCCACAAGCGACGAACCACGCGGTGGGACTGAGCTGGCCACTCGGGCCGACCGGTCGGCGGGCGGCGAGTTGGCCTTCCAGGTACTGCCGCAGCCCGGTCAGATCAACGGCCAGACCGGAGGTGAACGGTGTGATGGGAAAGGCGAGGAGGCCGGTGGCCTTCATGAATCTCCGTCTATATATGTGAACGACGTACTAGTATGTGTGTGACTTCGCGGAACGTTAGCTCCCGTGTCGTCCCGGAGTCAATGGCCAATGGAAGGAGACCGGTGTGGCTGTCGAATTCGTCAAGTCCGCCGAGCGCACCGCTCGACTGCTCGAGGCGCTCGCTGACTCCCCTGTCCCGCTATCCCCCAGCGAGTTACATGACCGCACCGGGTACCCACGATCCAGCCTGCATGCGCTATTGCGGACGTTGCGCGCCCTGGGTTGGGTGGAGGCCGATGAATCCGGCAGCTCCTTCACCGTCGGCCCGCGGGCCTTGCTCGTGGGCACGTCCTACCTCGACCGCGATCAGGCGTTGCCGTACGCCTATCCCGTCATGGAGCAGCTGCGGGCCGAGCTGGGGCACACCATCCATTACGCACGCCGAGATGCTGCCCACGTGTTGTACCTGGGCAGCCGGGAGCGCAAGGACTCGGTGCGGCTGATACCGCGGGTCGGCCGACGCCTGCCCGCGCACGTGACCGCGCTCGGGCAGGCCCTGCTCGCCGAACTCACGCCGGCGGAGATCGATGACCTCCTGCCGAAGGACCTGGTGGGGTACACGCCGAACACGCTGACCGACCGCGCGGCGCTGACCGGGGAGCTGGACGCGGTCCGCGCCCGGGGCTGGGCCGCGGAGCGGGAACAGGGCACCCCCGGGATCGCCTGCGTCGCGGTGGCGATTGGCTATCGCATCCCTGCCAGTGACGCCATCAGCTGCTCACTGCCGGTCGACCATCCCGACGCCGAGGACCTGGAGCACGTGGCGCAGACGCTCGTTCGCCACAGCACCGCACTGGGGCTAGATCTGCGGCGCGCCGGGGTGCGTTGAGCTACGCAGCCGGCGATCACGAAGGGTCGCGGCCGGCTGCCGGGCACCCCCTGGTCGATCGGGGTCCTGCGTCCCGAGGACAGAGGCTAGGACGTTTCGCCAGGCTGGGTCATCACACCATCGACGCGCCGCGGGATCCCCAGCGGGTTCGCTTCCTGCAGGGCCGGCGGTAACAGTGAATCCGGGGTGGTCTGATACGCGATGGGACGCTGCCAGCGGCGGATCGCCGTCGTGCCGACCGACGTGTGCACACTCGTCGTGGACGGGTACGGCCCGCCGTGATGCTGGGCATGGGAGACCGCTACCCCCGTGGGCCAGCCCCCGTACAAAACCCGGCCGGCGATACGGCTGAGCTCTGCGATGAGCCGCTCGGCCAACCCGTCCTCGTGCTCGGCGGCGTGCAGGGTGGCGGTCAGGCTGCCGGGCAGCACTGGTAATACCGCGCGCAACTCCGCCACGGAGCCGTAGTCCACCACCAGAGTTGCGGGCCCGAAGACCTCCTCGAGCAACGTCTGCGGTGACCGCAGCACCTCATCGACTGTGGTCCGCAGGACCACCGGTGCCGCGCTGTGTTCCGCAGTGGGTGCACTGCCACCGACCACCTCGACGCCGTCGTGGCCGGCCAGTTCACCGAGCCGGTCTCGGAATCCGGCTCCGATGCGTTCGTTCAGCAGCGGCTTCGCGTCGGCTCCGATGCGCTCAGCCAGTTGTTCCGCGAGCTCGGTATCCGTCGGTGCGAACACCACCCCGGGCTTGGTGCAGAACTGGCCGACCCCCATGGTGAAAGACCCCAGCAGGCCATCGACGATCTCGGCCCGGGACTCCTCCGCAGCGCCGGGGGTCACCACCACCGGGTTGATGCTGCCCAGTTCGCCATAGAACGGAATGGGGTCGGGCCGTTGGGAGGCGAGATCGAATAAGCACCGTCCACCGGTGACCGATCCGGTGAAACCGACGGCACGGATCTGTGGAGCTTGGACCAGTTCCACCCCGGCCTGGCGCCCTTCGATCAAGCCGAAGGTGCCATCCGGAGCGCCCGCGCCCCTCAGGGCTTGCACTGCGAGCGCCGCGACCCGCCGAGAGAGTCGGGGGTGGCCCTCGTGCGCCTTGACCACCACCGGGCAGCCCGCCGCCAACGCGCTGGCGGTATCCCCGCCGAGTACGGAGAAGGCGAAGGGGAAGTTACTCGCCGCGAACACAGCCACCGGTCCGAGGGGAATGAGCATCCGGCGAAGATCCGGGATCGGCGGCGTGGCCGAGGTGTCCGGATGGTCGATCGCAGCCTCGAGGAAACTTCCCTCGCGCACCACCTGTGCGAACAGCCGCAACTGGGCGCTGGTGCGGGCGAGCTCACCGGTCAATCTGGCGTTGCCGAGGTGGGACTCGGAATCGGCGAGCTCGATCAGCTCACTGGCATTGGCATCCAGCACATCGGCGAGCGCCTCGAGCCACGCGGCGCGGTCGCTGGCAGAGGCCGCACAGACCGCGTCCTGCGCGCCGGCAGCAGCTGTGGTGATGTCACTCGGGGGACGTTCGTCGACGGAGGTCATCAAGTCCTTACTCGTTGAGTGCCTCTGCGGGTGCTATCCGCCGAGGGTATCTGGCCACGTGCGTGGGCAGCCAACACAGGATCACGCCCTCAGCGCCGCCACCAGCAACTGCCGGCCGTGGTCGGTGGGCTGCCACAGCACATCAAACCGGAAGCGTGGCACGACGCCGCATCGTGTCAGAACCGCCAGCGTCAGGGCTGCCTCGCGGCGGACGTCCGCACCGAGCAATGGCCCATCTTCGGCCTGCCAGCCCAGGGCGTGGACTGCATCGGCGAGCCGGGTGCCGGCCACCGCGTTCTGCTCGTGGAGGTACTCGAAGCTCCCCACCGGCTCGCGGTCCGGACGGGTGCGCCCGCCCTGCGGATCGGCAACCGGCTGGGTCGCCAGGTCCAACATGACCACCAAGCCGGCGACTTTGGCGAACTCGGTCCGGCCAACCGGCAACCGGCCGGCCACGTGCTGCCACAACTGCCGCGGATCCTCGGCCAGTCGTTTCCCTGCTGCGGTGCGGGACAGCCGCCCCTTTGCCTTGCGGACCAGGCCCAGGCGCTGGATGGCCTCGCGGAAGTCGGTGACCGCCGGTGTCTGCACCTCCCGGTTGAAGGTCCCGATCCATTCCTCGCGCAGGTTCAGTCGCTCGGCGACTGCCTGGACATCCACTGGCCGCAGGTACCCGGCGGAGGTCAACGTCAGTCCCTCGGCGCCCACCCGCTGCAGGAACCAGGTGATCGGGTCCATCATCGCCGCGCAAGCCTCGCGATCAGGATCGATCCGTTGATCCAGGCGAGCAAGGCGGACCATCCGGGTCAGCAGCATCGAACCGCGGGCTTCCGCCTCGGCCACCGCAGTAGCCAGGTCGTCGTCCAGCTCGGGGACCGGTGCCGTCACGGCCCGAACCCGGGTGCCGGTGGTCTCGAGATCGAAGGCGTCGAGTTGCGCCAGGATCGCGCTCGGTTGCCGGCGGCCGAACGTCAGCACTACCCGCTCCCGCTGCCAGTCCTCGACTGGCCCCTGCGGGTCGCGGGCGAGGCTGGTCAGGGTCTCCACCAGGTCCAGGTACCCGGGTACCCCGCCGCAGTCCTCCGGCGGCCCGGCGTGCTCTCCGGCGAGAAGGTGAGCTGCGTCGTCGTCGGCCGCTGCGTGCCCGAGGACGGTGAGCGTGTGCTCCCAACTGTCCCCGAAGTCATACTCATATGTTGCTTGGGCCCCGTCCCCGGGCAGCAGGTCGGCCACTGTGGCGCGGGACTCATCTGCAAGGCTCGGAGTGCCCGGTAATGGGGAGTCGAACATCTCCGGTGATTCCTGCCAGACCTGCACTCCCCCAAAAGCGTTCTCGCGGCGGAAGGAATGAAGGTGGTAGTTCTGCCACCCGAACGCCTCCTGCACCACCAGGTGGAGGGTGGGCAGGGGCATATCGGTGGGTACCTGGACCTCGCGCCAGATGACCGGGGTGATGTGGTCCAGTTCGACGCGAATGCGGTAGGTGCTCATCGGTCCATCGTGTCGGACCTGCGCGGCTGAGTCGATGCGGCGCCCCGCCAATAGCCCACGAGCACGCCGTGCCCACCATTGCATTGGCCGGGGTCACCGAAGCCGGGCCCACAGCCGAGCTGAGGGAGGTCTTTGTGCTGACCGGTTCGATAGTGGAACATGCCGGTACCGACCAGGCACTGGGCGAACCGGCTGCCGTACTGCGCGATCTGACGCAGTCGATATTCCACGATTGGTGGCAAAGATGGGAGAGGCCATGAGCGTCATTGGATTCATCGGACCCGGCGTCATGGGAGCGCCGATGATCAAGAACCTCATCGAGGCCGGGCACGAGGTGCGGGCATTCGGTCGGTCGCAGCGCTCCCGCGATCGCATCGAGGCGGCAGGAGCGTTGCTGGCGGACTCCGCCGTCGATGCTGCCGCCGGCGCCGACGTCGTCATCACCATGCTTCCGGACTCCCCCGACGTCCATCAGACCATCCTGGGTTCGGGGGGCCTTGCCCAAGCACTGACAACGCAGCAGATCTATGTGGATATGAGCACGATCCGCCCCGAGGTGTCTCGCGAGATCTATCAGGTGCTCACCGAGCGCGGAGTCGGCGTGCTGGACGCTCCGGTCAGCGGCGGTGAGGCCGGCGCCCGGGAGGGCGCGTTGAGCATCATGGTCGGGGGGCAGGTAGCGGTCCTGGAGCAGGTACGCGAGGTACTCGATTGCCTCGGGGCGACGATTACCCACGTTGGCCCGGCGGGAGCGGGCCAACTGACTAAGGCGGCGAACCAATTGGTCGTGGCCGCCAATATCCAGGCTGTCGCCGAAGCGATCGTCCTGCTTGAAGCCGCAGGGGCGGAGGTGCCTCAGGCGCTGCACGCCATCGGGGGCGGCCTGGCCGGATCGGCCGTACTGGAACGCAAGCGCGATGCGTTCCTCGAGGAGGATTTCGCGCCAGGTTTCCGGATTGAACTGCACAACAAAGACCTGCGTATTGTCGGTAACACGGCCCGGGACGCCGGAGTCAGCCTGCCGATGACGGGTCTGGTGGCCGAGCTCATGGCAGCAGCCGGCGCCAAGGGCTACGACCACTTGGATCACTCCGCATTGCTCAAGCTGGCGCGGGAGGCCAACCGTCCGGGTCAGTGATCCGGATGTGCTAGCGACTGTTGCCGGTGTGGTGGCCCAGAACGGCTTTGTTGGCTGGTGTATATTCTGGTGTATGCAGCGCACCAATATCTACCTCGAGCCTCGGCAGACCGAGGAACTGGATCGGCTCGCGGCGCAGGAAGGAACCTCGCGCGCCGAGGTGATTCGTCGCCTCCTCGATCGCGGGCTCTCAGGTCGAATCAAGGACGATGCCGCCGCCCGATCCGCGATCGACCTGTCTTTCGGCATCCTCGTCGACACCGAGGTTGCACCCCGGGAGCCTGGAGCACGTGAAGAACACCTGAACCGGATGTGGCAGAGCACGCCTTGATCCTCATCGACAGCGACGTCTTGATCTGCCATCTCCGAGGGGTGTCACAAGCCCGGGACTGGTTGCACCAGGCGCGTCAGCGCGACCGGCTGGCAGTCAGCGTCGTGACCATCACCGAGCTCACCGGAGGTATGCGCTCTGCGGAAAGGCGAGGGGTCTGGAGTCTGCTGGCTTCGATGCACACTGAACCAGTCGACGAACTGATCGCCCGCAGTGCCGGGCAGCTGATTCGCGACTACCGCACCAGCCATGCCGGAATCGGAGTCGCCGACTATCTCATCGCCGCCACCGCCCTGGCCCGCGGCGCCGAACTGGCGACTCTCAATGTGCGGCACTTTCCCATGTTCGCCGGACTGCGCGCCCCCTTCGCCCTTCCCTGAACGCCCAGTGCACGCGCCCTTCAGTGCACGCGCTCTGCTGGCGGCGGGATTCCTCTCTGCGAACGGCGCACCTGCCCAGCTCTCGAGTGGCGGAACTAGCGTTCACTCAGCGGATGCCGGTTCCGGCCCGTGGGCCCCTGCTAAAACGGACCTTGTGGTCAATTCGGGCCAAGACCGGCGGGCTGCCCGGCGCCGAACGCGCTGAAGGCGACGCACATACTTGCATGTGGGTCGCATGCATCTTAGTTTTGGCGCATGGCATTGATCCAGATCCGCAATGTGCCCGAGGACGTCCACCGGCGGCTCAAGGCTCGCGCGGCCCTGGAGGGGGTCTCCTTGTCCGACCTGGCACTGGCGGAACTTCGTCGGTCGCTGCAGCGACCGACCCGTGCTGAACTACTGGACTTGGTGGCATCGCGTGATCCGGTGCGCTACGGGCCACCCTCGGCCGAACTCATCCAGCAGGGACGGGAAGCACGGTGATCGTGCTGGACGCGTCGGCGGCAGTCGAGTGGCTGCTTGGGCGCCCAGGAGCACAGCACGTGGCAGAGCGGATCACCGCTGCAGAGGTGAGCATCCACGCGCCGTCGTTCCTTGGCGTGGAGGTGGCTCAGGCACTACGCAGGCTCATCGCCGGTGGCCACATGTCTGATGATCGGGGTCAGATCGCTATCTCCGACCTGACCGCGACCGGCGTGGCGCTGCACGATCCGGATGTGCTGTTGAATCGCATCTGGGATCTGCGCAATAACCTCTCGGCTTACGACGCAGCCTACGTGGCACTGGCTGAGGTCCTGGGAGCCACCCTGCTGACCGCAGATGCTCGCATCAGCCGCGCTCCGGGGACCAACGCGACTGTGGAAGTCATCACCATCGACTGATCTGGAGCGGTTTCGACACGAGTGCGGTCCATTGCCACTGTCACAGCATGGTCAGGGCTGCGATCACGCGGTCCACGTCGTCGTCGTCGTTATAGACATGGAATCCCAACCGGATGCGCTCTCCTTTGGCCGCAGCACGGATGCCGCGCTGGGCCAGGCGGGCCAGCGCGGCTTGCGGGTCGTCGACAGCGAAGGTCACCACCGGGGAGGGTAAGTCGGTCTGCTGGGGTTGGTGGCCCAGCTCCTGGAGTCCAGCGCGCAACCGGGCGGCCATCCCCAGTACGTGCTGCGCCGCCGCCTCGGCATCGCTGCCGAGATGCTCCCGCAGCGCTGGTTCGGCACCGACCCAACTGAACCAGGCAGGCGATTGATCCAGCGCCGGTGCTCCGGCCTTGGGGGCAACCGGCGGCCCGTAGGTTCCGCGCTGGCCGGCGTCTGCCATCCCGTAAGGACTGTAGGCGGTGAACTCCTCCACCAAGTCCGGTCGGGTGTAGGCGAACCCGCAGCCGCGCGCTGCCCGCAGTCCCTTGTATGCGGCGGTGGCATACACCGACAGCTCCCCTACCGGCACAGCCGGGGCCACGATGCCAGCTTCTTGAGTGGCATCGACGATGACCTCGGCGCCCACACTGCCGGCCGCCTCGGTGATCGCCGCCAAAGCCGGCCGGCCGCCGTCATGGGAGGAGACCGAGGAAACCAACACGCCGGCGGTATTGCCGCTGATCGCAGGGGTGAAGGTGTCCGCCACGTAGGGCCCATCGACCCACCGGATCCGGTCCTGCCCCAGACGGGCGAGTACCGGCAGCAGCAGCGACCGGAACTCGCGCCGGTGGGCGACCACCGTCCCGCTGCGCCCAGCCAGCACGCCCGCCGCCGCGCTGATCGCCGGACCCACCGCCGGCAGTAGCCCCACATCGAGGCCATCCACCCCGATAGTGCGGGCGAACAGGCCGCGGCACCGTTCCATCGCCGCTTCCCAGTCGGCGTAGTCGGCCTGACCCCGCTGCCACAGCGCCAGCGCCTCGGTCATCGCCGTCACCGTGGCAGCGCTGGGCAGACCCGCCTATGCGCCGATGGTCGTCGAAACCGGACGGGCCATCGAGGCGTTGCTGCGATCAGGTGCCTGAGTGCGGCCGCTTCCGCGGAAGCGACGTCGCTGTGCTTCCGCGGAAGCGACGTCGCTGGGCTCAACCTGCCGCCCGGCTCAAGACGTGATCGCCCCGATGGTCCAGCTGGCAGTGTGCCCGTCGCCCGGTTCCAGCGTGATCAGGTCCACTCCGGTGTTGAACGCATCGGGCGGGCAGGTCATCGGCTCCACGGCCAGGCCCGCGCGGTGCCATTGCGGTTCGGGCCGGTCGGCGGTGTGCACCTGCACCCAGGGCAACTGGCGGCCGTCCCAGTGCAGGTACGCACCCGCGCCGTCGTCGGCAGTGATAGCGACGGTGCACCTGCCGTCCTCATCCACATCCAGACCGGTGTAGGCGTGGTCGATGAAGGTGTCCCCGATGCGGCGTCGGGCGCGGAAGTCGAGCGCGCCGTCGTCGACTCCCGCCACTGCTTGCACGGCTCCCGGCAGCAGCCGCGGCCCCTCGGCTGCCAGAACCTCTCCGGCAGGTAGATGCAGGAAGGCCGCATCGATCGGCGGCGTGCCGGCCACCAGATACGGATGCGCTGCCACCCCGTATGGCGCCGGCGCCGGTGACTGATTACTGGCCCGCACCGTCGTGACCAGGCCGTGGTCGGTCAGTTCGAAGGTGACCTCGAGGGCAACGGTGAAGGGATAGCCGCTCTGGGCGGTGATGACCCCGCGTAGCTGCGCCTGGCTGGCCGTGCGGCGGGTGACGTCGAAGTCCAGCCAGTGAACCAAGCCGTGTAGGGCGTGGTTGCGGGCGGGTTCATTGATCGGCAACTCGTACTCCGCGCCGTCGAACGCATACCGACCGTCGACCACCCGGTTAGGCCACGGCGCCAAAAGCGCCCCGCGATACACCGGCCGCAACTCCTCGGCCGCAAAGGGCACGATCAGCGGCCGGCCATCGAACTCCAACCTCCGCACCGCCGCACCGACCGAGGCGATCGATGCCTGGTATCCGCCGTGACTCAGGTCGATGAGCGTGCCGTTGGGATGGGTCATGCTGCCATTGCCTCCAGATAGTCCCCCGGCGCGACTCTACGCGCCGGGACAGCCAGCACCCAGGACCGCCGCGGGCAGCACCTTCGCTGGGGCGCTTTGCGCTCATGGGGCAGGCGGCAGCCCTGCGTGCTGGGGTGGGTGCCCCGCTGCCCCGGGGCCGAGCGCGGCGACGTGGACCGGATCACCATGACCGTGCGCGAGGTGCTGGATCAGGAGGAGTTCACTGCAGCGCACTCTCGGGGCGGACGCGCCGCGGGTTCGTAACCACCGCCCAACCGCGAGCGCTTCAGTGCCGATCGGCTCCCCCATGCACCTCGGGGGCGGGAAGCAGTTCGGCTCTCAAATCCTCGGTTTCGCGCTGGAAGGATCGGCGCAACTCGCCTCGCTCGTCGGCATCCAACCAGGCCGCGTCCAGGGCCGCGTAGGACAGATCCACCATCTGCTCCACGCTCAACTCCAAGCCCCGGCGCGCGAGTTCGTACACCTCCCCCGGCGTCGTGCGGTGCATCGCCGGATCATCGGTGTGCAGGCTCACCGCCAAGCCCTCGTCGAGCATCGTGCGGATGCTGTCGATTCTGGCCGGCCGCAGGGTTGGGTTCGAACCGGGAAGGCAGCAGGTGAACGGGATCTGTTCTGTCCGGCAACGTGCCACTACTTCCGGGTCGGCAAGGATGTTGTATCCGTGGTCGAGGCGGTCGCAGCCGAGAACGTCCAAACAGGTGGTGGCATTCGACGGCGGCCCGCCGTCCAGTCCGGCGTAGTCCTCACCGGCGTGCGCGGTGCGCCGCAACCCTGCCCGGCCAGCACGCTGGAAGGCCTCGGCGAACTTCTCCGGCGGCCCGGCGGGCTCGGCGGCATCCAACCCGATCCCGATGACCTGAGGGTGGGGGTGAGCGATCACCTCCTCGACCATGTCGAGGGCTACCTGTGCGGACTCCATCCGGTTGATCGAGGGGATCAGACGGCAACGAACCCCCAGATCGCTCTCCGCAGCGGCGATACCCGCCAGGAGACCGTCCAGCATCGCGGGGTAGGTCATCCCACCCGGGTAGTGATCGGTCGGGTTGAAGAACAGCTCCCGGTACTGCACGTTCCCGTTCCGCAGGCCATCGCGCAGGATCGCGTAGACCCCTTCCGCGAAATCTTCTGCCCGGCGAAACGCCCGGGCGATGCTCATGTACCGCTCGATGAAGTCGTGAAAGTTGTCGTACTGGTACAGCGTGGCCGCGCTCTTCGCGGGCAGGGGCACGTCGTTGCGGGCAGCGATACTCCAGGCGACATCGGCTGGAATCGCGCCTACGAAGTGACAGTGGACCTCGGCCTTGGGGATGCGATCTAAGAACTCAGCGACGGCGTTCATCGCTGTCCTGGGCTGCGCAGACATTCACTGGACCACCTAACCCGAGCCGGCTCTGGAGCGTCAAACTCGGGCCGACGCCGCCCTGCAGGAGTCTGCTTTGACCTGGGTGCCGGGGACCCGCAGAATGCTCACGACATCCCGCCTCGTTCCGTTGGAGCGCTATGAACAACGCCATGCCCACCACCTCTGCAGGTACCTCTGCGGGATTTCTGGAACGCAGGTTCCGCATTCGACGACGGGGCTCCACGGTACGCACCGAGCTGATCGCCGGGTTCACCACCTTCGCCACGATGGCCTACGTCCTGGCCGTAGTGCCCGGGATTCTCGAGGCCGGCGGCGTCCCTCGCGGGCCGGTGACGGTAGCGATCATCATCATGGCCGCGTTGTCCACCCTCGCCATGGGAATTTTCACTAACCGTCCGCTTGCGCTTGCCCCTGGGCTGGGATCGGTAGCGTTCATCGCCCTGACACTGAGTGCAGTCGAGGGCATCCCGTGGCAGACCAGTATGGGCATGGTTTTTATCAGCGGCGTGGCATTTATGCTGCTCACCGTATTCGGCCTTCGGGAGATCATTACCGCGATCATCCCCAGGGAAATCAAGATTGCGATCGGCGCAGGTGTGGGACTGTTCATCTGCTACATCGGTTTCCGAAGCGGTGGCCTGGTCCACGCGAGCGAGTCCTCCAACGCCATTGTGATGGGAAACCTGGGCCAACCTGGCGCCATCCTCACCCTCATCGGGCTGGGCCTGGTGTTGCTGCTCTACCTGCGCAAGGTCTCCGGCGGCCTCCTCTTGGCCATCCTTGCAACGACTGCGATCGGCATTCCGCTAGGCGTGACTTCCATGCCGGAGAGTTGGTTCCAGCTTCCCTCGGGAATCGGTGCGGTGGCCTTCCAACTGGATATCCTCGACGCGCTCAAATTCAGTTTCATTCCCTTTATATTCGCACTCTTCGTCGCTGACTTCTTCTCCACGCTGGGCACCCTTTTCGCTGTTGGCGCCAAGGGAAACTTCCTCGACAAGGATGGAAACTTCCCCAATATCAAGAAGCCCTTCCTCGTTGACAGCGCCAGCACGATGGCGGGTTCACTCGTCGCCGTTCCGGTGATGACGACCTACGTCGAATCCACCTCCGGGGTGGAGGCCGGCGGGCGAACGGGGCTGACATCGATCGCCACCGGCGGACTCTTCCTTGCCACCCTGCTCTTCACGCCGATTGCGCTAATGATCCCCGAGCAGGCCACAGCCCCGGTCCTGATTCTGGTGGGCCTGCTGATGTTGCAGCCGTTGCGGGACATCGAGGTCACCAACTTGCCCGAGGCGCTGCCAGCGTTCTTCACCATCGTGGTCACCATCTTCAGCTTCAACATCGGCACCGGGATCGCTGCCGGGATGGTCACCTACGTGGTCACCAAAGTCTGCGCCGGGCAGTTCCGCAGTATCCCGGTGGGCATGTGGATCATGCTGGTCCCGCTCGTCTACTACTTCACCACCCTGGCCTGACGCCAGGGCTGGTGGCTGCTTCACCTCGAGGCAGAGGCCGGGCGCTCCTCCTCGCGCTTCAGCTTCCAGGCATACAGTGCGATCAGCACCCCCAGTACCGCACCGATTGCACCGACGAAGCTCGGAGCCCTCAGGCCATAACCCCAGGTGAGAACCTGCGCGCCGAGCACGGCGCCGAGGGCGTTTGCGGCGTTGAAGGCCGAGTGGTGGATCGTGGCACCGGTGTTCGGAGCGTCGGGAACGCTATCGATCAGGTGAGTCTGCACCGAGGGGCTGAGCATCGAGGAGCTCACCGCCACCAGAAACATGAACAGCAGTGCGAACACCACCGATCCGGCGGTAGCACTGAAGGCGAAGAGGAAGACCGCTGACAACGCCAAGGCGATCAGGATCGTGGCCATCACGGACTTGTCACTCGCCCAACCGCCGAGGAAGTTGCCGATCACCATCCCGACCCCGTAGAGGCCGACCACCAGTGGAAGCAAGTGTGGCGCCAGCCCGGCTACATCGGTCATGACCGGGGAGATGTAGGAATAGAGCGCGAACATCCCGGAGAAACCGACCACCGCCATCGCGACCGCGACCCACAGTCGCTTCGACCGCAGCCCCTTGAGCTCGGTCACCATGGACGCCCCGGTCACGGGCTCCTGGCGAGGTGCGAACAGCCACACGGCGATCATCGTCGCGATCGTCAACACCAGGACGACGACGAACATCCACCGCCAACCGAACTGCTGACCGATGGAGGTCACTATCGGAACGCCGATCACATTCGCCACGGCCAGGCCCGCCAGCACCCCGGAGATGGCCTTGGCACGCCGCATCGGCCCAGCCATCTGCGCGGCCATCAGCGCCGCGACACCGAAGAACGCCCCGTGCGGCAGACCGGAGATGAACCGCGAAGCCACCATGGTCTCGTAATTCGGCGCGAAGAAGCTCAGCGCGTGTCCGACGGCGAACAGGCCGAGCAGGACCAGCACGAAACTACGCCGCTCCCGCTTGGCCGCCACGATCGCCAGCCCGGGGCCGCCCACGACCACGCCCAACGCGTAGGCACTGACCAGATGGCCACCCTGCGGGATACTCACGCCGAGGTCGGCCACAGCTTCCTGCAGCAGGCCCATGATGCTGAACTCGGTCACCCCGATCGCGAAGCCGCCCATCGACAAGGCGACGATCGCCACCACGAGGTGCGTCAATGGCGTCTGACCCTCACGAGCCGCTTGCGCCTGGCCCCTGGGCGCCGCGCCTTCCGAAACCTGCACTCTCACTCCCTTACGAACCCCGCCGATCAGCGCCTCGTTGGTGGCTCAGCGCTCACGCGCTACGGCACCATGACATCGAACCCCGCCACCCAGGAGTTCATTCCCTCCTGAAGGCAGGATCGCAGTGGGCAAGCTCACGCTCCAGATCGCGCGCCACACGATGCCGACAGCCCGGCTACTGGTGACCGTCGCGGTGAGCTGAGCGGCAGGCATCCGGTGGATGAGGGGCCGGCGCTCCAGGTGTCAGTCAGCTCAGCTGTACCGCGGCACGGTGTTGAACTGGGGCGTGGGCGGGAAAGCGGCGAATCCGGCCTCGACAGTATCGGTTTGCCCGTACCCGCTGACCGGCAGCACCCGCCCGTCGGTGCCCGGCCGGCTGTGCGCCCGGAACCACGCCTCCATCTGGCCGCCTAGGTCCGCGCACAACGCATCTGCCTGGGCGCTGTCGATCAGGTTCTCGCGTTCACCCGGATCTGCGGTGAGGTCATAGAGCTCGTGCGGGCCGTAGGGGTAGCGGTGCACGTACTTGTGCTCCCGGGTGCGGATCATTCGGACCGGACCGTACTCATCGAAGACCACCACTCGTTCCTGGGGGTCGCGGGGCTCCTGGCCCATCAGCACCGGGTAGAACGACCTACCGGGTAGGGACTCATCAGTGGCCGGCGGCGCCCCGGCCAGGTCCCGCACGGTCGGGGCGAAGTCGTAGGCCGAGACCAGGGCATCGCTGAGGACTCCGGCTGGTATGTGCCCGGGTTGGCGCGCGATGAAGGGGACCTTGACCGACTCGTCGTACATGTTCTGCGGGAAGGTTGCGTTCCCCTTACCCCAGATGCCCCGCTGTCCGCAGCTGAAACCGTTGTCGCTGGTGAAGATCACCACGGTGTGCTCGTCCAGGTCATGGCGTGCCAGCGTTGCCAGCACCCGGCCAATGCCGGCATCCATCGCGGTCACTGCAGCGAAGTACCCCTCCAACGCCGCACGGGTGTCCGCCTCTCCGCCGATCAGCCGCCCGTCCACGATCGGCACCCAGGGATGCGGGGCCTCCTGCGGCAGGGAGTCGAAGGGACAGTCCTGATAGAGGTCGGTGTATTCCTTCGGGTGATGACCCTTCCACGGACTGTGCGGTGCGGTGTAGTGCAGGGAGAGGTAGAACGGCTCTGGTGCGGCGGCCTCATCGGCGATGAACTCTGCTGCGGCATCGCTGAGCACGTCGGTGACGTATCCCGGCGCTGCCACCGGGCCGTCCTGGTCATACAGCGGTGCGTCGTAGTACCTGCCGGCCCCGGAGCGATGAGCAAGCCAGTGCACGAATCCAGGTCGGGGACGATCATTGGCACCCAAATGCCATTTACCCACCAGCCCCAGGCGGTAGCCGGCGTCGGCCAGGTCATCGGTGTAGAGGCGCTGACCCGCCAGATAGTCGAGGCCCTCGGCTCCGGTGTGGCCCGCACCGAGCCAGTCATGTACACCGTGGGCTGAGGGCATCTGCCCAGTGAGCAGACTCGCCCGCGCCGGGGAACACACCGGGGAGGCGCAGTAGAAGTCGGTGAATCGCATCCCCTCGGCCGCCATCTGGTCGATGTTCGGGGTGCGGATCTCCGGATTTCCGGCACAACCAAGGGCCCAGGGGCCCAGATCGTCGGCCATGATCATCACGATGTTGGGGCGCTGGGGGTCTCGGCTCGCCACTGATTCTCCTTGAAACTTCTTTGTCACTGGCACCTGGTGGACTCGGCGAACTTTGCCAAGCCGTTATAGAAGGCTACTTCAATGCGCTCACGAAGGGCTTCTGCCATCGCCAACGAGGGGCACCAATGGCATGGCTGCACACCGAATTGCCATGATTGCACCTCGATTCATTTCGTGACCGATGTCGACCTCACGACAATTCCCTATCAAGGAGGATTCATGGAGTTGTCCCGTAGGACTGCGCTGCAAGGAGCCGGCGCACTCGGGCTGGGAGCGCTCTTCGCCACTACCTTCCAGGGAGCAGCCCACGCGGTGGCGAATATGGATGACGCCGAGCTCGATGTGCTGCGCGAGCGCTGGGTGGACCTCAACACCGGCCGGAGGGAAGCGGACGGCACTGACCCTGATTTCGCCACGGCCCTGGCCGACCTGGACGAGGACGCCCAGGCAGCTATCGAAGACTTGGTGCCCGAGGCCGACGACCGTGTCTTCGCCAACCTGCCGATCGGCGAGAGCGAAGGCAATATGTCGAACTCGTTCCTACGCACCCGCCACATCGCCAGGGCATGGGCCACACCTGGTTCGCAGTACTACCAAGACCCGGGTGCGTTGGACCATGCCTTGCGCGCGCTGCGCAAGCTCAACCTGATCGCCTACAACCCCGACATCCCCGAGTATGGCAACTGGTGGAACTGGGAGATCAGCGTTACCCGGTCCTTCAGCGACTCGATGGCCATCCTCTACGAGCACATCGACCCCGAGCACCTGACCGACTACTGCGAGGCCATCGACTTCTATGTCCCGGACCCGTGGTACATGTTCCCGCCCGATGGGGATCGCTACACCGAGTCCACCGGCGCCAACCGGGTGGACTTGTGTCAGGGCATCATTGTGCGTTCCATCGTGGGCCGGGACACCGATCGCCTGGCACACGCCGTGGCCGGGCTCACCGATGTCTGGCAGATTGTCGACTCCGGCGATGGGATCTACTTCGACGGTTCCTTCATCCAGCACTCCACGATCCCCTATACCGGCACCTATGGTGCGGTGCTACTCACCGGCCTCTCCGGGCTCTTCGCACTTGTGGCTGACACCAGCCATGACGTCACCGACCCGAGCCAGCAGATTCTGCTGGACTCCGTCGAAGGGTCCTTCGCCCCGCTGATCTACCGCGCGCAGATGATGGATTCGGTGCGGGGCCGGGCGATCTCCCGCGAGTCTGAACGCAGCATCACCCATGGTTTCCAAGCCATTCGCGGTATCGCCAACATGGCCGACTCTGTCGATGAGGCCACCGCGCAACGCTGGCGCGGCCGGTGCCTGCACTGGCTGGCGACCAACAACACCAAGTCGATCTACGACGACGCCACAGTAGGCCAAGTCGCCACGGTCAAGGCCATGGAGGCCTCCGGGGCCGAACTTGTCCCGGATGAGCCCGGCCCGCACCTGTTTGCGCGGATGAATCGCCTGGTCTACCGCGGTCAAGACTGGGCGATGGCGGTCGCGATGAACTCCGATCAGATCGCCTGGTACGAGTGCGGCAACGGGGAGAACGAGTACGGCTTCCAGACCTCCAACGGCATGACCTACCTCTACCTACCCGATGACGTCGCCCATTTCGACGACGAGTTCTGGGCCACGTGTGACCTGACGGCCCCGCCGGGCACCACCGTGGACGCCACCGAACTGCCCGCCCAGACCGAGGGGCAGTGGGGCGCGAACACCCCGGACAATGAGTGGACTGGTGGGGCTGCGCTGAGCGATATCGCCCTGGCTGGTCAGCACCTGATCGGACCCGGGGACACCGGGCTACAGGCCCGCAAGAGCTGGCTGTGCCTGCCGGACATGATCATCGCGTTCGGTAGCGACATCAGCACCGAGTCCGGTCACGAGGTCAAGACCGTCATCGAGCACCGCAACCTGGGCACTGAGTCCCGGGAGCTGACCGTGGACGGGGAGCCCGTGACCGACGAGACCTTGCTGACGGCCCCCGCGTGGGCACACGTGCCGGACGTGGCCGGCTACGTCTTCCTGGACGTGCCGGACCTGCGGGCCTCCGTCGCCGAACGCACTGGCACCTGGCGGCGCAACGCCGTCGGCGGCTCGGAGACCGAGCATACTCGGGTGTATGCCACGTTAGAGGCAGTGCACAGCCAGGCCCCGGACACCTATGCCTACATTGTGCTGCCCGGCCTGACCGCAGCACGCACCCGGGCACGCGCCGCCAACCACCAAGTACAGGTCCTCGCCAATGACGCCAACGTGCAGGCCGTGCGAACCCGCCGAGTACACGCAGCGAATTTCTGGGCAGCGGGCCGCGGCGGGGACATTTCCGCCGGCGGGCCCGCATGTGTCCTCCTCGACGCCGCCGAACAGGGCCGGGTCTCGATCAGCGACCCCACTCACGAGGCGAACACTCTCGAGGTCACTCTGCACGGCTCCGCCTACCGAGACCTGGCCGAACCCAATGACGCCGTCCAGTTGACCACCGACGGCAACGATGTCCATCTGCTCATCGACACCACCGACCTCGGCGGGCTGCCCATCAACGTCAACCTCGTCCGCTGAGCCACGGGGGCCGGAGCGGTCAGAAGAACGCCACTCGCTCCGGCGCCGCCCACTCTCCGTCGAACTCTGTGGGCAGGCAGACGACCTCACCGTCCTCGCCGGCGAAGTACAGCGACGAAGGTGAGGGTGCCAAGGCATGCCCGTCGGTCCACAAGGCCCAGAACGACGACGAGGCGCCGTAGGGTTTGCGCACGTAGGTGTGGTTTCGCGTGCTGGTCGGCACCCGCGCAACAGTGCTCCAGCTGTGCCCGGCATCGGCACTGACTCGGGTGATCACCGTCCCCCCGGTGGCGTGCTCCTGCGGCCCGGGGTCCATCGGGCCGGTCACCGTCCATCTCGACCCGTCCAGGGTGAGGATGCCGTGGTCGTAGTTGTGATCGGAGGTGCCCACCACGACATCGCGCCACTGGGTCTGACCTGCCGCGCGATACACCACTCGCCAGGTGCGCGGGCCACCGTCTGGCCCCGGTTCGGGGCCGGCAGCGGTCAAATACAGGATGGCCACTGATCCGTCGTCGTCGAAAGCGATGTCCTTCAGATACACCAGCGAGCCGGCATGCTCGCGCAGCACCACCTTCCCCGGCTCCAGCACCGGGGGCTGCACCGGGTTGCCGGCATGGTTAGTGACCTGTCCGCTGGTCAGGTCGATCTCCAGGACATGCAGTCCCGACCGGGCATCGACCCCGATCTCGCTCGGGTGGACATCGAAGGCGGTCAACACCCGTGCGCCATCGGACCAGCTGACCTGGTAGCTGCCGGCGTGGGCATCGACCAGTCGCGTCGGCTGCCACGCCCCGGCCGCATCCGCACAGAGCCCGTAGTACAGCACCCGGCGCACACCGTCGCCGACCTGCTGGTAACGGGTGTGCAGCCACAACAGTCCCCCACCGGGCCGAGGCCAGGGCTGAGAATAGGAGAAGTTGTCCCGGCGCAGGACCTCGAAAACCGACGGGTCATGCGGACCAATACTTCGATACACCACCGACTCCCGTCGTGCGAGGGCCTGCGGGGAGTGGTCCAGCCCGCCCAGGCCATGGGAGTTGGCGAAGACGTAAATGTAGCCCGCCTCATCTACGGCCAGGCTCGCGTTGAAATGGGCGTTGTTGGTGTCGCGGTCATGAATGACCACCGGGCGCCTGACCCATCCGGTGGAGTGGTCGAACCAGGACAGCATGTTCTGCACGTACCCCCTGGGGGAGGCACCGCCATAGACGAAGTAGGTCCGGCCCACATCCGGGCAGTGCACTGCGATCGGGCCGACCTGCTGAGGGTAAGTGCCCAACCCACCGGAGTATTTGTAGCGATACGGCTCCGGTGCGGCGCCAATCGCGTACCAAACCCCACGGAACCCATCGACGGGCTCGGGTACCAGTTGCTGGGAAGCAGTCATCACAACCCCGCCGTCAGTTGCTCTGCTGTGACGAATGATCGTTGTCGGTCACACCGGCCAGGTCGAGGGACTCGGAGAAGTGGCAGGCCGCCAAGTGCTCGGCCGCCCCATCGGCAGCGTCGGAGCCGCTGTCCCCGATCGTGATATCGCGGAGCTTGGGTGAGTCCACATCACACTTCCCGGGCTCCATGTATGCACAGCGAGTGTGGAAGTAGCAGCCGGCTGGTGGATCAGTGGCATCGGGCAGATCATCGGAGAGCCGGATCCGGGTACCACGATCACGCAGCCGCGGGTCCGGGATCGGCACCGCAGAGAGCAAGGCTTCGGTATAGGGGTGCTGTGGTGCCTTGTAAAGCTCTTCGGTCTCTGTCTGCTCAACGATCTTGCCGAGATACATCACCGCCACCCGGTCACTGATGTGCTCCACCACAGAGAGGTCGTGAGAGATGAACAGGTAGGTCAGGTCGTACTCCTCTTGCAGACCCGCCAGGAGGTTCAGGATCTGGGCCCGCACGGACACATCCAGTGCCGAGACCGCCTCATCGGCAATCACCAGCCGCGGGTTAGTGATCAATGCCCGGGCGATGTTGATGCGCTGCCGTTGCCCCCCGGAGAAGGTGTGCGGGTAGCGGAACATGTCCTCAGCGCGCAGACCGACTCTGGTGAGCATGTCCGCCACCCGGTCTTGGACACTCGAGTCACCGAAACGCTGCCCGTGAATCTGCCGCAGCGGATCGGCCACGATCTGAAGCAGCGTCTTCCTGGGGTTCAATGACGAGAAGGGATCCTGGAAGATGACCCGAATCTGCTCGCGGTAGTGGCGCAGCTCCCCTACTCCCATACTCGCCAGATCCACGGCATCGGCGGCCCCCGGTTCGCGGTAGTGCACCTGTCCTGCTGTGGGCTCGATCGCCCGGGCGATCGAGCGTCCCAAGGTGGTCTTACCGCAGCCGGACTCCCCCACCAGGCCGAGTGTCTCCCCGGGTTGGATGTCCAGGTCGACGCCGTCGACGGCGTGCACATGGCCCGTCACCCGGCCGAAGAATCCCTTCTTGACGGGGAAGTGCATCTGCAGGTCACGCACCGACAGCAGTGGCTTGCCCGCAGCCGCCCCGGCGGAAGACTCTGTCGCCGGGGTTTCGGTGACCTGGCTCGAAGCCGGTTCCGGCTCGCTGGGGCCGCGGGCGTCACCCGGTGCTGGCTTCCCTTCTGCAGCCGCACCCGTCGAAGTACTGTGGCCGGGAGCCTGCGAATCGGAGTTCGAGGCAGCGCTGCCATAGGTATCGGCCCGCTCATCATGCAGGAAGCAGGCGGCGCTGTGGTCCTCGCCCAGTGGAATCTGCTTCGGTGTTTCGACCTCACAGAGCCCGGCCATGAAGCTCGGGCAGCGGTTGTGGAAGAAGCACCCGCTGGGACGGTTCAGCGGTGACGGGACCGTACCGCCGATCGTTGCCAGGCGTCGGCGCCGTCCCGGGGACAGTGGCAGACCAGGTTCGGGCTTATCGGTTGCCGCTGCCTGCCGTGCGTCGGCAGGCTGCTCACGTCCCGCAGTGTTCGACGCGACGCTGGGAATCGAGCTGAGCAGCGCCCGGGTGTAGGGGTGGCCAGGTGAATCAAAGATGTCGGTGACCGTGCCCTGTTCGGCTACCTTCCCGAGGTACATCACGCTGACGTCGTCGGCGATCTCGGCGACCACACCCAGATCGTGGGTAATGAACAGCACCGACATGTCCAGCTCAGCCTGAAGATCACTGATCAGGTCCAGGATCCTGGCCTGGGTGGTGACATCCAGGGCCGTCGTCGGCTCGTCGGCGATCAGCAGGTCGGGTTCATTGGCCAGGGCGATGGCGATCATCACTCGCTGACACATCCCGCCGGAGAGCTGGAAGGAGTAGGAGTCGAACCGGCGAGCCGGTTGCGGGATGCCGACCCGCTCCAGTTGCTCGATGGCCTTCTGGCGTGCGGCGTCCTTGCTCAGGTCCGGGTTGTGCAACCGGATCGCCTGCACCAGCTGGGCGCCCACGGTGTACATCGGGGACAGGGAGGCCATCGGCTCCTGGAAGACCATGCCGATCTGGGCGCCGCGGACCTTCCGCATCGCCGGACCCTTCGGGTCGAGTGCGGCAAGGTCGAGCGGATCCTTTCCCTCCTCGGGTTGCCACCACACATGGCCCCCCTCGATCCGGCCAGGCTCGTCGATCAGCCCCAGGATCGAACGGGCGGTGATCGACTTGCCACACCCCGACTCCCCCACCACACACAGGGTCTTACCGCGCCGAACCTTCAGGTCGACACCGTCGACGGCCTTGACCAGACCCTCCTCGGTATCGAAATAGGTACGCAGCCCGTCGACGGACAATACGTAGTCCGACTCGGTCGAATCAGCGGTCAGGATTGCTTCACCTGCGGGGCTCTCACTCGAAGACATTGCCTCACTCATCGCTTGTAGGGATCGGCTGCATCGCGCAACCCGTCGCCCATGAAATTCAGTGCCAACACAGCCAGCGTCACGGCGAGCCCGGGTAGTAGCAGCCATGGTGCTGTGGAGATCACCCGGATCTGCTGCGCCTCCTGGAGCAGCACACCCCAACTGACCACCGGTGCCTGCAGACCCAGGCCGAGGAAGGACAACGCAGTCTCCGCCAGGATCATCGAGGGGATGGCAAGAGTCAGCGTCGCGATCAGATGACTGACCAGTGAGGGCAGCATGTGGGAGAAGATCACTGAGCGGTCCCTGGCCCCATCCAGTTGGGCTGCGGTGACGAACTGTTCCTCACGCAAGGCAAGGAACCGCCCTCTGACCTCCCTGGCCAGCCCGGTCCAGCCCATGAACGATAAGACCACCGTGATCATGAAATATCGGGCCAACGGCCCCCATGAGCTCGGGATGGCGGCGGCCAGTCCCAGCCACAGGGGCATGGTGGGAATGGCCATGAAGAACTCCACCATCCGCTGGATGAACATGTCGACTCGCCCGCCGACGTAACCAGAGATGCCCCCGAAGATGATCCCCAGGACAAAGGAGATTCCCACCCCAACCAGACCGATCGACAACGACACCCGCGTGCCGTGAATCATCCGGGACAGCACGTCTCGGCCGTTGCGATCTGCACCGAGCAGGTACATCGGCCCCGAGTCGGGGTCACTGGGACCAATCAGGTGACGGTCCCAGGGGATCAGACCGAACAGCTCATACTCCTGCCCGCGGGCGAAGAACTGAATCGGGATGTTCTGGTCCTCATCGATCGTGAACTCCAGTGCGAAAGTCTCCGGGTCCTGCTCCACGCTGTAGCCATTGACGTGCAGACCCCAGTCCCAGCTGTCGCCAGAGGTGTCCACAATGCTGGGGACCTGCGGCGGGGCATAGGTGTACTCAGAGTCGAAGTGACTGGATGAGTACGGTGCCAGGAACTCTGCGAAGATCCCGACCAGAATGAACCCGGCCGTCACGATCAAACCCACCACGGCCATCTTGTGCTTGCCGAACCGGCGGGCCATCAACTTCCACTGTGACTCGGCACCGTTCCCCTTCTTCCCAGCCACCTGGGAAGGATCGGTCACCGCATTTTGTCCTGCGGTCGTGTCAACATTTCCTGACAACTGCTGCTGCTCTGCCAACAGTCCTGCCCCTTCCTACTGGTAGCCCAAACGCACACGCGGATCGAGCCACGCCAAGGCAATATCGGAAATGAACGTGCCAATCACCGTCAGGAAAGCAAGGATCATGATGATCGATCCAGCCAGGTACATGTCCTGAGACAACAGCGCGTTCAACATCAGGGGTCCGGTCGTATTCACGTTCAGCACTGTGGACACGATCACCTCACCGCCTACCAGCGAGGGCAACAACCACCCGATAGTGGAGAAAAACGGATTGAGCGCAACGCGCACCGGGTACTTCACCAGAAGGGTCTTCTCCCCCAGACCCTGCGCACGAGCTGCGAGCACATAAGGCTTGCGTAGTTCGTCGATCAGATTGGCCCGCAGGATCCGGATCATTCCCGCGGTCCCTGCCGTGCCGAGCACCACAAGGGCTATCAGGAAGGTGATGGGATTAGCCTGAGAAACCGACAACCCAAAGGTGGTGTATCCAATCCACATCAAGATCAGCGCGAGCAGGAAGTTCGGAGTGGCCAGTCCCAGGAAGCTGATCGTGGTGGCGATGTAGTCACCGATCGAGTACTGACGCACTGCCGAGTAGATCCCGGTCAGCAGCGAGACGACCCATACGAACAGCATGGACCCCACTGCGAGTGCCACAGTGAGCGGCAGTCGCTCAGCGATGAGGTCCCAGACCGGCAGACTGTACTCGAACGAGGTACCGAAGTCCCCATACAGCACAATGCCGGAGATCCACTGCCAGTACTGTATAAGAAACGGCTCATCCAGCCCATATCGAGTCCGCAACGACTCAATTAGCGCCGGATCAACAGCCTCGCCCTGTGCTTCAAGATTCGCAATATAGGTGGATAGATAGTCACCAGGCGGCAAATTAATAATAACAAATGAGACGATCGAAATTAGCCACAGGGTTGGGATGACAAACAGCAACCGCTGGCCGATGTAGGTCAGCACGTCAGGTCACCATCCATCCTCTGGGCCGGCCCGTGGCCGAGGGGTCGGCACGAGGTGCTACGAGCATCAGTGCCCAGCTCCAAACGACATATTTCCACCTGGTTCTCGACGAAGTTTCCAGCTAGTCCTCGATGAAGTACTGTTCCGGGTTGGTGGGGCCAGGATCGGCCCAGAAATAGGACTCGATCATTTGCCCAGGCACGTTGTGGAAGTTGTTCTTCACGATGCCGTACCCATCCCCGGGCAGACTGATCCCGATGACATAGAACTGCTCCTTGGAAATTTCCAAAATCTGACGCATCAGCTCATCCTGCTCATCCGCATCACCCGTGGCGAGCAGTTGGTCCCACAGATCCATCTGCTCACGGGGCGCTGCTGGTGGCTCTTCGCCCCCCGCGCCGTCGGTCCCATACCATTCCGACCAGGCCCCGGCGAAGTCGGAGTTTGGGGAGGCGGAGGGAAAGTAGTGGCGCGGGTCGAGGAACATGTCGTTCATCCCGCCATCGCCGTGCCAAAGAGTTGCGTCATATTCCAGGCTGGCCTCACGCTCCTGGTGCAGCGTGTTGTCCACGGCATCCATCTGAACGCTGATTCCGACAGCCTGCCAATCGTCAATGATCATGCTGGCCGCATCGGTCCACTCGAAGTTGAAGTTCGAGATCATGAACTCGAATGTGATCGGGTTCCCATCGGGGCCGAGCCGGATGCCGTTGGCGTTAGTCTCGGAATACCCGGCATCATCGAGGTACTGGTTAGCTAGTTCGACGTCGTACTCGGTGTACTGCTTGGCCATCGCCTCGTCATAGAACCGGTGCTCCGGGCGAGGGGCACCCTGCCAAGGCTCCCCCTGGCGCTGGTAGACGGTGTCGATGATCGCCTGGCGATTGATCGCATGGGACAGCCCGATCCGGAAGTCCTTGCTCTGGAAGACCTCCCGCATGACCTCATCCTGGTGGTTCAGATTCAGCGCGATCATCGCTGTGTTCATGAACGTCGGCGTCGTGTCATAGAACTCGAAGTCGCTATTCTCCCGTTCTTCAGCCAGGACCGGCTTATTGCGCGCAAGGTTGATGTTGCGGTTCTGCATATCGATCTCACCGTTCGCAGCAGCGGTGAGCATCACTTCCTCATCATCGATGATGGAAATCTCCAGCTCATCGATGTAGGGCAGCTGGCGCCCGTCCGGATCGACCTTCCAGAAGTAAGGGTTGCGCTCCAACCGCATCATGGTGCCTGACCCGCGGGGAACTTCGCTCATCCGCCAGGCCGAGAGCATCGGAAGCTCAGCGTTGTTCAGCCGGTCCCCGGAGTGCATGCCTCCCTTCTGCTCCATCAAAGCGATCCAGTCTTCCAAACCCTCTTCTTCGGCGAGCTCATTGGCGTCGGCGTTGTAGTCGATATGGAACTGGGACAGATAGTGCTTGGGTCGCGCCGTCAACGCGCTACTGGGGCCAGCTGCGGAGTGCATGAACAGCCCGTTGGGTTGATCGAGGGTGAACCGGACGGTGTAGTCATCTTCGGCCACCACGGTCTGCCCCATGCCGCCGCCAAGCTCGGGGTGCTGGGACACGTCGTTGACGGAGAAGACCACATCCTCGGCGGTGAAGGGCTCGCCGTCGGACCACTTCACCCCTTCTCGCAGCTTGAACACCGCCTCGCGGGCATCCTCGCTGAACTCCCACTCCTCCGCCAGATCCGGCAGGAGCTCTTCATAGTTCTCGTCCCAGCGCACCAGGAATACGTGTGACCCGGTGCGCTCTAGTGCCCAGCCCTGGTCGCCAGTGACCATGGCGCTGTGCCAGGTGCCGCCGTAGACGCCGGTCCGGTCAACGACGTCCACCACTAGGGGGTTGTCCGGCAGACGCTCCTCTAGCGGGGGCAGCTCACCGTTCTCAACCATCTCCGCCAGCTGAGGAGCCTCACGCGCATCAGCGCCACCACCGGTGGCATCAGCGAGCTCATCATCACGCTCCCCAGCACAGGAGGCCAACCAGACACCTGCCAGCGCACCTCCAGTGACGCCGAAGAAGCCTCGACGGGTTGGGGCATGGAACGAACGGGAAGGGCGCTGGAATAAGCGTCCGGCTTCTTGGTGCGACATCACGACTCCTCAATGAACGACAACCGTGGCGTTGTGTGAGCTATCGCAAAAAACGGGTCTGCCTGCATTGCATCTCTACAGCCCTTGTGGTTTTGCAACCGATTGCATTAATGCTAGGGCAGTTCGACGGCACCTGTCAAGGAGTCGACGAGACTCACGTAAAGTGCCCGCGAAACATCAGCCACAGCGACCGCGACATCGGTCAGCACCCGCCCCGGCGCATGCACCCACGGCCCCCGATAAGTATCGGCCAGCGCCGCGTTCAGCCCGCTGACCAAGCCCGACCCCTGGGCCAGCTCCCGCAGCATCCCCAGACCCGCGTGAGAGACGACACCCCCACCATCAGCACTGACCTTCAACCGCCGGCCCGACCCGCTACGCTTCACCATAGAAGTGCTCCTCGAACTGCGACCATGTGCACCTTAGACAAGTCACATCGTCCCAGTTCAGGAGCACTTCTCACGTCACCCCACGCGCCGCGCCGCCAGCCCCGTATGAAACGCCGAGGCTAGTGAGACTGAACTGATCACTCGGTCCACTGCAGCTCCACGTGGTGGGATCGACCGTCGACGTCGGAGCTGTCCAACCGCATCTCCAGCGTGTTGCCGTCCGCCTCGATAGCCACGGTGTCATCAGCGTGGAAGACCTCCACCTGCCATGTTTCGGGCAGGGTGATGATGAAGGTGCGGATGGTGCGGAACTGGCACGCAGCGCTCAGCGCGATCTCCAGGTGATGGTCGGACTCGTCCTGCACGATCGTGACACTCGTCTCCAGCGGTCCGAAGAATTCGATATCTCCGGCCTGGATCGTGTCCGAGTCGTGGAAGTTCGCGCCGATCACACCCAGGTCCCGAGCCCACACCGCCTGCACGACGTCGTCGTTGCGTAGCACCTGCACCCCGGAGTCAGTCTCCAGCTGCGCTGCCTGCTCCGCGCCGGTCAGCGGTGCGTACAGGTAGGCGAAGTCACCACCCTCGGGCACCGGGCCATGGTCCAACCAGGCGGTGTAGAACTTGTTCGAGTGCGGAGTGTCGTCACCCGTTGCACTGATATCAGACCAGGATCCGGTGCGCTCCTCGAACAGGAAGTTCACTTCCATGGAGTCATTGAGTGCGATGACGCTCGCGGTGCCGGGCAGCGTGAAGGAACGCACGCCGTCGATCGTGTCTCGCCAGCCAACTCGCGCCGAGGCACCCACCGTGCGGCCGTTGATGGCCATCGGTGTGGGGCGCACACCGATCCGAGCTCGGTTCTCCAGGATCGTCTCGATCGGGCTGCCGCTGCCGCCCTGGATGTCCGATCCCAGGCACGCGATCACATCACCGAGGAAGAACCAGGACAGCTTGGCCGTCATCGTGGAGTCCCGGCTGCTCAGTCCCTGCACCCAGCTGGCGTACTGAGCACCATGATAGAAGCCATCGTCCAACTTCGTCCCGCCCGCCTGGGAGCCGCCGACGAAGGAGTCGTAGGTCGGGGCGGAGTTCTGCTCGTAGTCCAGGAACTGGGAGTCGATCGTGGTTCCGGGCATCCGGAAAGGATCGACGGTCGGGAACCAGTCGAAGTACTGCGCCTGATCTGATTCCAGGTGCAGGTACCGAGCCGCAGAGCCCTGGTGCCATGCTTTAACGTTCTCCCCGGACATAGTCTCGTACCCACGGGTGCGGCGACTGGCCGTGGCCAGAGAGAAGCACCAGCCCTCACCGCGCGCGAGCACCCGGTCCATCTTGGGAAACAGCTGCGGCCCCAGTTGTTCCCCGACCGGCTCGACGTCGGAGTCCATCAACTGTTGCGCCAGCAACGCCTCCGGCAGGGTGCGGTCGCCGAAGAAGTCCACCTCGGTGGTCTGCTCCAACTGGCCCTTGATGTAGGCGTGCCACTCGGCGGCCATCTCATCGGGCGCGCCTTCGGCCAGCATCAGGATGCTGCCCATCATCCAGGCTGAGGTCAGGTTGCCATTGGCCACCGCTCGTCCGCAGACCGGCGGCAGCGTCTGTGCCGAGGAGATCCAGGGGAAGAAGGTCCGAGCGATGCTGTTCCGGAAGGGTTGGACGTCCTCATCGGCCAGATCCCACTGGGTCCCGCCGAGGGCGGCAACCAAGTAACTGCTGGCGGTGAGCAACGCTCGCCCGTAGGTCCCGGTGTAGGGGATGTTGTTATGGGCGATCAGCGACCCGTCGAAGTAGAACCCGTCCCCCGAGTCCTCTTCGTTCAGCGCCAGTGCGGCCACCGCCCGGTCACTGGCGAGTTGGATTCGGTCCCCGTCACCGTCCAACGTCGCGGCGATCGCGGCGTTCTGGCACAAGAAGAGTCGGTTGGAGCCGCCCACCTCTTGGTGCCGGTCATCGTCGGGTGGATAGTTGTATGCCGGGTCCGGGATGAAGTGCGCGACGGCGGCGGCCAAGTCGCTGCGTAGTTCATCGGGTAGGTGCTCACGCAGCAGGGCTGCCGCCTCCAGGATCCCCCGTGGGCCGCCGATCTCCCAGTGGTACCAGTTGCCGAACTCCTCCTGGTCGGAGTTGTACTGCAGATCGTGCAGCGTCTGCAGCCCCTCGACGATGACGGTTCCGAGTTCCTCATCGTGCTGATAGGGCGATCCGGGTGCGCCCCAGGATTGGGCAAGTTCCGACAGCTGCAGGGCCGTGGACTGCACCTCCCCGGAGTAGTCCAGATCGACCAGGGGCAGGTCGGCGAAGACCCGGTCCCGGTCTGGACCCGGTTCGATCAGGTCTAGCAGCTCCTCGGTCCGCTCGGCCATGGTGGCCAGGGCGGCCTGCAGCTCCGGGTGGCTGGTGTCGGCATCCGGGGCGCCGGCCATCAGCTCGGCGTACCGAGTCAGGATCAGCTCCTGCTCCTCCTCGGCGCTGCTGTTCACCACGCGACCGGTGCCATCGGCGCGCGGACTGAACACCGAGAAGGTGCGCGTTCCGGCGATGAGCCCGGCACCCAAGCCGAGGGCTGTTCTACGGGTCAGGGGTCGCTGAGGAAGGCCAATCATTCTTCTCTCCCATTCTTCGATCGCTTCTTTGCAACCGGTTGCGTTTTAGCTTAGATTTTCTGAGTTGTATCTGTCAAGCAACATTCGTATGCAGGCCACCCTTGCGCCCGGAATGCCAAAACTGTGTCAGCGCGGTTATCGAACTGTTATACAGCGCTTCTTTAATCATCTCCTAGCCGGGCTCGCAGATTAAACTGGCCCGCCCTCTTTATTGTAGACACTTTATGCTCACCCTCATTATCTCCTTGCTTGGGCCCGGAGCAACCAATCGGTCGACGCGTAGGCGATACGTGAGTGAAACAACGCCTCCTCTCGAGTCGCTCATCTGCTCCGGGTGGGTGCCGTGCTGGTATCGGCGACACCAGCCAAGTCGAGCGTTTCGGAGAAGTGGCATGCAGCCGAGTGTCCCCTGCCAACATCCAGCCCACGACCGTCGCCCTCCGGTGATGCGCCTGTGCCGGATGTGCGCAGCGCTGGCTCCTCGGTCGCGCATCGCTCCGGCTGTTTGTACGGGCACCGGGTATGGAAGTTGCAACCCCGGGGTGGATCGGTGGCATCCGGCAGATCATCGGACAGGCGCACCCGCGCTCCGGAATCTCGAAGCCGTGGATCTGGGATCGGCACTGCGGACAGCAGGGCCTCGGTGTACGGGTGTTGTGGTCTGCGGTATAAGTCTTCGGTGTTTGCCTGCTCGACAATCTTGCCCAGATACATGACCGCCACCCGGTCGCTGATGTGTTCCACGACCGACAAGTCGTGCGATATGAAGAGATACGTGAGTTGATACTTATCCTGCAGTTCCGCAAGCAAATTAAGAATCTGGGCTCGGACTGAGACGTCAAGAGCGGACACGGCCTCATCGGCAATGACCAGCCTCGGGTTCGTGATCAAGGCCCTCGCGATATTGATTCGTTGCCGTTGCCCACCCGAGAAAGTATGCGGGTACCGGAACGTGTCGTCTTGGCGCAAACCGACCTGCGTTAGCATGTGGGCCACACGGTTCCGCACATTGGAGTCGCTGTCCCGGGCTCCGTACATTTGGCGAAGTGGATCCGAGATGATCTGCAGCAGATTCTTCCGCGGATTCAACGACGAGAACGGGTCCTGGAATATCACCCTGATCTGCGCACGGTACGGTCGCAGTTCCGCTGCGTTCAGATCAGCGAGGTCCACCGCGCCATCACTTTCGGCCTCACGGTAGAGAACTTCCCCGTCTGTCGGGGCGATGGCTCGCGCGATGGAACGCCCCAGAGTCGTCTTACCGCAACCAGACTCACCGACCAGACCGAGCGTTTCCCCCGGGTAGATGTCCAGATCGACCCCGTCGACCGTGGCCCAGGGGTAGGGGTCGGCACGAGGTACTGCGGGCATGAGTGCCTAGCTCCAAACGATGTTGTCCCACCTAATCCTGGATGAAGTACTGCTCCGGGTTGGTGGGCCCGGGGTCAGGCCAGTAGTAGGACTCGATCATCTTGCTGGGCACGTTGTGGAAATTGTTCTTCACGATCCCGTAGCCATCACCCGGCAGGCTGATCCCGATCGCGTAGAACTGCTCCTTGGCACGAGCCAAGACCTGACGCATCAACTCCTCCTGCTGCTCCTGGTCTCCGGTCTCCAAGATTTGGCCATAGAGGTCTATCTGCTCGCTGACCGCAGCCGGCGGTTCTTCTCCTTCGGCCCGCTTCGACTCAAGCCATTCTTGCGACAGGACCAGGTCGAACGGTGAACCGGTATTCGCGTGCGAGGGGAAGTACCAGCGCGGATCGAGGTACATGTCATTGTCACCACCGTCTCCCTGCCAGACAGCTGCGTCTTGTTCACGAGCTCGGAGACGCTCGTGAAACAGGGTGTTGTCCACCGAGTCCATCCGAGCGTCGATGCCGACCTCACGCCAGTCGTCAATGACCATGCTGGCCACATCACTCCATTCGAAATTGAAATTCGAGACCAAGAGTTGAAATGTGATCGGGTTGCCGTCCGGGCCTAGGCGCACACCATTGGAGTCGGTCTCGGCATACCCCGCATCATCGAGGTACTGATTCGCAAGGTCGACGTCGTACTCAGTGTACTGCTTGGCCATCTCCTCGTCGTAGAGCCGGTGCTCGGAGCGAGGTGCGCCCTGCCAGGGCTCACCCTGGCGTTGGTAGACAGTGTCGATGATCGCCTGGCGGTTGATCGCATGGGAAAGCCCGATCCGGAAGTCCTTATTCTGGAAGACCTCCCGCTTAGCCCCATCCTCATGGTCCTCGTTCAGCGAGATCATCGTCGTGTTCATGAACGTCAAGGTGGTGTCGTAGAACTCGAAGTCGCTGCTCTCCCGCTCCTCAGCAAGGACCGGCTTGTTTCGAGGAAGGTTGATTTTGCGGTTCTGCATGTCAATCTCCCCGTTGGCAGCAGCGGTGAGCATGACCTCTTCGTCATCGATGATAGAAATCTCGACCTCATCGATGTAGGGCAGTTGGCGCCCGTCTGGATCGACCTTCCAAAAGTACGGGTTGCGCTCAAGACGCAAAGCGGTGCCCGCCGCGCCAGCTGCTTCAACCAGTATCCAGGCGGAGACTTTGGGCAAGTCCGGGTTCTCGATGGTGCTCATCTTTCGATCCATCAGGTCTTGCCAGGAGTCCATCCCTTCATCTTCGACCACGGCAGCGATATCGTCGTTGTAGTCCGCATGAAACTGTGACAGGTAATGCTTGGGATGGGCAACGAACCCCGCAGTCGGGCCAGCGACTACATGCAGAAACAGACCATTAGGCTCATCGAAGGTGAATCGGACGGTGTACTCGTCCACGGCCTCAGCATGCTCCCCTGTCACGCCCAGGATTTCAGGGTGCGCACGCACATCATTCACCGCGAAGACGATATCCTCAGCAGTAAAGGGCTCCCCGTCTGACCATTTCACACCTTGCCTGAGCTTGAACACGAACTCCCGGGCATCGTCGCTGAGCTCCCACTCCTCGGCGAGGTCGGGCAGGAGCGTCTCGTAGTTCTCATCCCAGCGGACCAGGTTGTAGTGCCCTGTTGTGCGCTGGAACACCCACCCCACATCACCAGTGGTCATTGCATTGTGCCAGGTGCCGCCATAGACGCCGGCGCGGTCAACAACGTCCACCACTAAGGGGTTGTCCGGCAGACGTTCCTCCAAGGGAGGTAGCTCACCGTTCTCGACCATCTCCGCAAGCTGGGGTGCCTCCCGCGCATCAGTGTCACCGACCGGCTCGAGGCCGTCATCCCGTTCACCTGCGCAGGAAGCCAACCACACGCTGGCCAGGACTCCCCCACCCACACCGAGAAAACCCCTGCGCGTCGGGGTCCGGAAGGACTGCCCAAGTTCTGACTGGGTCATGCCAACTCCTCAATGAACGACAACTTTGGCGTAGCGCAATCCCGGAAGTTGAATTGGGGTACTTTCGGCACTCGCGCTTATTCGAGCGTAAGCGCTACTAGGAGAGGACTACATGAGGCTTATATATCATTCTGATAACACTCTAAGCTCCGGGTGGAGATCCGAGCCCGCCGGCGTTGAGGTCTGCAACGCGCCTCTCCCACGCCCCTCGGCCTGGGCCATTGGAGCGGATGTAACCTGATGCGAACGTGGGCGCACCGGAACGGGGCCGCTGAGAAATCCGCTAGAACACAGGAACTCTACAAGGCCAACAGGATCGGGAACCAGCTCCACGGCTGAGCGCAACCGCCGAGCCTGAGAGACATTGTCACCCATGCCGCGAAGCAGAGTCCCGCATAGTTGGCCGGTGGCGGTCCGCTCTGTACTCGAGAGCCGACGGTGGCTAGTGTGCTTCTATTACCTTCTAGTTCCTCCTCTCTTTAGAGGTCAATCAGAGATGCATTAGGACACTTGTGACCGATACCTATGCCCCACGGGAGTTGAAGTTCCGCACCCTGGCCAAGCAACTGCGTCAAGAGATCGCCAACGAGGTCTGGGAGCCAGGGGCCAAACTCCCGACCGAGAAGGAGTTCTCCGTACGACGTGGTCTTTCGTTGACGACGGTGCGGCGGGCGCTGGAGGAACTCTCTGGGGAGGGGCTGATCATCCGCCGCCAAGGGTCCGGGTCCTACGTCTCAGCTGAACTGCCGAAGCGGGCCACGGCCACCCGAACCGTGGGGGTCTTGGTGCCCACCACTGCGCAGTATTATGGGAGCGTGCTGGCCGGTGTCGAGGATGTGCTGTCGCAGGCTTCTGCGCGTCTGGTCCTCGCATCCTCCCGTTACAGCGCGGCTGAGGAAGAGCGTGACATCGCTTCGCTCCTTTCCAGCGGTGTCGACGGTCTCATTCTTGTCCCCGACCTATTGTTCTGTTCCGATCCGCGAGAGAAGATCGACCGACTGTTCAATCTGCCGGTGCCGGTGGTGATGCTGGAGCGTAGGGACTTTGAAACCAGAGTCTCTGACCGCTCGGAGTACGTCCGCACGGAGCATGAGGGCGGGGCCTACGACGCCGTTGCTCACCTTCACGCGCTGGGCCATGAGCGGATAGCGCTGGTCTGCCGCAATCCGAATCCCACCGGGGTCTGGGTACAGCGAGGATTCGAACACGCCATCGCGGACATGTCCCTACCGAAACTGCCCATCGCCACCGCCCCGATGAACCAATGGTCCCTAGAGATGGCCACCGTTGTCCTCGGCGACCTGCGCAAAGAAGGTGCCACGGCGGCGTTGGTGTTCGGTGACCGAGAGGCCGCATGGTTCCAAGCAGCGGCTCGGCGCGCGAACCTAAGCATCCCCGGGGACCTCGCCATGGTGTCGTATGACGATGAGGGCGCTGAATTTGCCGAGATCCCGTTGACCGCGGTCTCACCGCCGAAGCGCAGGCTGGGCCGGCTAGCCGCGGAGATCCTCCTACACCGGCTGAAGCCGGGAGGACTCAAACCCAGGCATCAGATCTCCCTTCGACCCCCGATTGTCATTCGTGACTCCTGTGGCGCGATGGCCGCCACCACGCAGTGAAAGGCAGAGCATGAAACTTGGACTCCTCGGCGCTGGCGCGGTCGGCCGATTGCACGCCAATGCCGCCGCCGGCTTGGCAAATGTCGACGTGGTCGCGGTCTGCTCCCTTTCTTCCGCTGAAGCCGGAGGTCTGGCCGCACCCCACGGGGCGGCCGTCTTCACCGATCACCGCGCGATGCTGGAGAACGGACTCGATGCAGTGATCATCAGCACACCACACGCACTGCACGCAGAGATGGTCCGTGACGCCGCTGCTGCCGGTGTGCACGTGCTGGTCGAAAAGCCGATGGCGACCAGTGTCGAAGACTGTGACCGGATAATCGACGCCTGTGAGTCTGCCGGCGTTGCCCTTGCGGTGGGACACATCCAGCACTTCTTACCTGATCAGGTTGCTGCTCGCCAGGCGGTGCAAGACGGGCAGATCGGGGCCCCGATCATGGTCCACGAGTACCGCAGTACCGACTACCGCCCCGGCACCCGGCCCGGCTGGTTCTTGGACCCCTCGATCGCCGGCGGCGGTGCCGTGATGAATATCGGCAGCCACAGTATCGACCGCAGCAGCTGGTTGGTCGACGCTCTGCCGGCAACGGTGGATTCTGCCTTCACCTGGTCCCGCTTCGGAGTGGGGGTAGAGACCGACGCCATCGCTCACCTGAGCACCACCAACGGTGTACGGGTCTCGTTGACCGTGACGTCCACCTCACCGGTTCAAGTCAATGAGGTCACTATCGTCGGTGAAGAGGGCACCGTCGTAGCCGCACCCTCTCGCGGAACGGTGCTGC
>Ga0079225_10000032_pt1 | contig 93875 bp, 80 predicted proteins | sample Poulit2012_FD_76344 | JGI IMG/M metagenome (GOLD analysis project Ga0079225, IMG submission 76344) | Agricultural soil microbial communities from Georgia to study Nitrogen management - Poultry litter 2012 | ecosystem: Environmental > Terrestrial > Soil > Agricultural land | place: USA: Georgia... | reverse complement strand
TTGTGTATTGTGTATACATATTATGTGTTCTGTGTTGTGTATACATAATACATTAAATGTTTTGCTTTTGTCAATATTTTTTATTCATAAGACGTTTAATTGTGTGAACAAGAAAGATAGTTCTATTAAATTAATTTATATTACTAATAAGTAATGATTAAGCCAAAAATACTCATTTTGACTTATAAATTATTAATTAATTCAATTTCAATTCAATAGTATTTTTTATTGAATTAGATGAATAATCAAATTATTTCTTATTGAATTGCAGTTATTTTATGATATACTACAAATGAATTATTTGAAAAGTATATTATATAAATGTCTATATATGGGAGGTTAGAAAATGAATCGATTACTAAATATATTCATTTTATTGTTAGCGGTTACAATAATATTAATTGGTTGTGGAAATGATAGCGATGGTGATGATAAAAATGACATGGAAACTAAAATAGCAACAATTGCAACAGGCGGAGCGTCCGGACCTTATAATGTTATTGGAACAACACTCGCTGAGATTTATTCGGAAAATTTAGGTATAAATTCAAAAACTCAAACAACAGGAGCATCTGTAGAAAATCTCAATTTAATGGATGAAGAAAAGATTGAAATGGCTATTGTAATGAGTGATGCTTTAACTCAAGCCATTGAAGGAACTGTACACTTTGATGAGCCAATTGAAAATGTGAAACAAATCGCATCATTATATCCTAATATTGTGCAAGTTGTAACGACTGAAGATACAGGTATTGAGACATTAAACGATTTAAAAGGTAAACGTGTAGCTGTTGGCGATCAAAATTCCGGGGTAGAAGTTAATGCTAAAACTTTACTCGAAGGACATGGATTAACTTATGATGATATGGAAGTAGATTTTTTAGGGTACGAAGAAGCAGCTGATGAAATACGTTCAGGTAATATAGATGCTGCATTTCTTACCAGTGGATTACCCAATTCATCCGTTTTAGAGCTCGCAAAATCAGTTGATTTAAAAATGGTAACAATTGAAGAAGAAAAAGTAGAGGAAATTTCACAAGAAAATGACTATTTTGTTAAGGGAGAAATACCAGAGGGTATGTATGACAATGAAGAACCTATCGAAACAGCGGGTATTATAAATGCCTTAGTTGTTCGGTCTGATTTAAGTGAAAATGATGTGTATCATTTAACAAAGGAATTTTTTGATAACTTAGACGAATTAGAAAATGCTCACCAAGCAGCTGAAGACATTAATATAGATGATGCACAGCAAAGCATGATCGCACCAATCCATCCAGGTGCAGAACGCTATTATGAAGAGCAATAAATTTGTAATAGGGAGTGCATCTTTGGTTGTGCTCTTTTTTTTACTTAAGATTCATATACCTGTAATAGAGATAATAGTAGATGAAAAAACATATTTTGTACGAGATACGTCCTTTACACTTTCATGGATACATTCTGTTGAAAAAGAACCCTGGTATGAAATTTACAAACGAAAAAATTCTCATTTAATTTTAACAGAAACATATTTTAAAACTTTTGGCGCAGGCGTTCCATCTAACAAAGAAATTATTAAAAAAAATAATGGCTTTATACATATGAAAGTTAACAGAAAAATAGATAAACTAAATATAATTGTATCGGAGGATGTACAAACAACATTAATAATTGGAGATAAAAAAATTGAACTTTATAAACTTCTTGAAAATTATAGTGAAGTCACTATTCAAGTTAAGAACTTACATCTTTGGAATATTTTCAGGGGTGATTTCTTATGGACAGAAACAGACAGCGCACAATTACACAATCCGATATAACTAAGAGCTCTCAAGATACTAATAAAAAAGTTTTAGAAAAATATAGCGAAGAAGCACAAATGCGTTATTTTGATTCAAAAAAGACCGTTGCTTTTATTATTTTTATTATATCAATTACTTATTCAATATACCATCTATGGATACAGTTCAATCCACTTCCCACATTAAAGCAACGTTCTATTCATGTGGCTATAGGATTAGCATTAATTTTTTTAATGTTCCCTTCCTTCAAAAGTCAAGAACGTACAAAAATCCCACTTGTGGATTGGATTTTCTTTGGACTTAGCATAATTACTTCTCTCTATATATTGGTTGAGTATAATGAAATCGTTAATATACGCAGCGGTATTCCAAATAATACAGATATTATTATAGGAATATTGGCTGTTTTCTTAGTCTTAGAAGCAGCTAGACGAGTTACCGGTCCTATACTACCTATCGTTGCACTTATTTTTCTAAGCTATCCATTTTTTAGTCATATGGATTTTATGCCAATAAGATTAATCACACGTGAATTTGATTTAGGAGATATCTTTGGTCAATTGTTTATTAAAACAGAAGGGATTTATTCTACAGCTATTGGCGCCTCTGTTAATTATATTTTTTTATTTATTTTATTTGGAGCTTTTTTAAAAAAATCCGGACTTGGTCAATTCTTTAACGATATTGCGATGGCCTTAGCAGGTCATAATCAAGGAGGGCCTGCAAAAGTTGCTGTTATTTCTAGTGGATTTATGGGTAGTATTAACGGAGCAGCCGTAGCAAATGTCGTTAGTACTGGAGCTTTTACAATTCCATTGATGAAAAGAATAGGATATAACAAAAATTTCGCTGGCGCCGTTGAAGCAAGTGCTTCTGTTGGCGGGCAAATTTTACCTCCTATTATGGGTGCAAGTGCTTTTATTATGGCAGAAACAACTGGAATTAATTACGGGGTAATTGCGCTTGCGGGATTATTTCCAGCACTTTTATATTATCTAGCCGTAATTATGCAAGTACATTATCGTGCTGGAAAACGCGATCTACGAGGTGTTCCAAAAGCCGATCTACCACAGGTAAAAAAGATCATGAGCCAACGTGGGCATTTAATTATCCCGATTTTTATATTAATTTTTTTGTTATTTAAAAATATTCCAGTTGGAAATGCAGCTTTTTGGACAATTTTATCAACCGTGATTATAGCCTCTTTTCGGAAAAGTACTCGGATGACTATAACAGATATTTTAGATGCTTTGGCATTAGGTGCTAGACAATCTTTAACAGTTGTTATCGCCTGTGCGGTTGTTGGCATCATTATTGGCGTTGTGAGCTTGACAAGTTTCGGAACTGTTATGACAGCTTCTATTCAAAGTCTTGGAGCTGGCTCTCTTTTTTTAACATTGTTTTTTACTATGATCGCTTCTATGATCTTAGGTATGGGACTACCATCAATTCCTGCGTATATAATTACAGCAACTATGACAGCCCCAGCTCTTGCTTCCTTTGGTGTACCTGTTTTAGTGGCACATATGTTTGTATTTTACTTTGGAATTTTTGCTAATGTTACGCCTCCCGTCGCCCTTGCAGCATTTGCTGGCGCGGGAATATCTGGGGGAAATCCAATGCACACAGGATTTCAAGCTCTTAAATTATCACTTGCAGGTTTCATTATTCCATATTTATTTGTTTACGAACCCTCTTTACTTATGATAGACCCAACAGGATTAGAGACAAATATAACGGAATTTCCATTGCCAGCGATTCACGATATTATACTTAATATAGGTACTGCCTCTATAGGTATTATTGGGTTATGTTCCGGTTTAGAAGGATACTTTAAAACAGACATTAACTTGATACTTAGGGCCTTATTGATAGGCGGTTCATTATTCTCTATTATACCGGGCCCAACATCGGATATTGTTGGTCTATCAATTATTCTTATTATATTTATTTTAAATTATGTAATCTTCAAAAAAAGACAAATAAAAAACACATGATATTTTCTTCTATCAATAGAAAATAAAATACATTATAACAAAACTAAAAGGCCACCTTGAAATCTTCCCAAGGTGGTCTTTAAACAAAATAAGATCCATTATGTCTATTCAATTAGTATTGAATATTCAAAAAATTATTTTTTAGTTATACGCTTACGTAAATTATTTTATAAATCAACATTCTTTTATCAAGTCATTGGACTTTTATCATGACGTAATTGAAATCGCTTTGTTTTCCCGCTTGATGTCTTCGGTAACTCATCGACAAACTCTATCTCACGGGGATATTCATGAGCTGATAAATTTCGTTTCACAAACTGGCTAATATCCCGTTTCAATGCATCACTCGCCGAAACATTTGATTGTAAAACGATAAAAGCTTTGACAATTTCTCCGCGTGTTTCATCAGGCGTGCCAACAACGGCAGCTTCCGCGATACTTTCATGTTTTATAAGAGCACTTTCCACTTCAAATGGACTAATTTTATATCCCGAACTCGTAATCATATCGTCTGAACGACCTGCAAAATAGAAAAATCCATCCTTATCTTGACGGCACGTATCTCCCGTTAAATAATAACGTTTGTCTAATGTTAACTGTTCGGATGTACGTTTCTCATCATTATAGTAGCCAGGAAACCAAAATAAAGGTGAATGTTTAATATCAATAGCCAATTGACCGTCTTTACCAGGGGGTAATTCCTTTTCCTTTGAATCGAGAATAACCGCACGAAATCCAGGCATAGACTGACCCATTGACCCCAATTTATAAATATTAGAAAATAATGGGTGATGATGATTATTAATAATCATCCCGAGTTCCGTCTGTCCATATTGATCATGTATGGGTAAACCGAAATTCTTCTTAGCCCAGCTACTTAACTCTGGATTAAGTGGTTCACCAGCACTTGAAAGCACACGAAGTGACATCTTCTTATTAAAGCCCTCCGGCACTCCTTCAGAACGAAGACTTCGATAAACTGTAGGGGCTGCAGTAAAATTCGTTACGTGATAAGTTTGCAATATGCGATAAGTATTTTTCACACTAAACTTACCATTATACATTAACAAAGATTGACCAAGAAGCATCGGTCCAATCAGTCCATAGTATAAACCATATGCCCATCCTGGATCAGCCATGTTCCAGAACATATCATCTTCCCTAACATCAAGCCCTAAACGCATATATCCAGCAAAAGCTGCCAACGCTTTAATCGGTACTTCAACACCTTTAGGTTGACCGGTTGTGCCAGAAGTATAAAGTAAAATAAATAAATCATCACTTGAAACATTGATATCTTCCGAAATAGCATTAGCATTTTTTAGCGTATCCCAAAAGGAAATGTCTTTACGTACAAGCGAATCTTCATGAGACGTAACGGTAATCATCTGTATATGTTGCATAAATGCTTCATGAATCTGATCCAATTTATGACGGTTTATTGAATCTGTAATGACGAGTTGTGACCCACTATGATGGATGCGGTAAGAAATAGCTTGTGGACCAAAGGCAGTAAATAAGGGTACATGAATTGCACCGAGTCGCCAAATCGCTAGAACAGATATAAGTAATTCGGGGCCTTTAGGGAGCAGAACAGAAACGCGATCGCCCTTTTCGACACCATACGTTTGAAGGACATAAGCAAACTGACGTGACCATCGCGATAAATCACCATATGTATAACATTTTTCTTCTCCTGAATCATTTTCATAATACAATGCCACACGACTTGCATCATGACGGTCGCAAAGCATATAAGTAACTGAAGACGTTTGCCGAGCATATGTGTGCAGTAAATATTGGACATGTTCAGATAAGCTATCACTCACTTATATCAACTCCTTATGTAATACTCAATTGTAACCGGTTACAATACAGTGTAAAATATTGTAAAAATATTGTCAATTGGAATTTTACGATTATAACGATAGTAATTTTATACAAGTTATTTTTAATTAGATTAATAGATAATATAAAATCAAGAAATGAATACGTTTATTCTATCAGGACTAAACATTCTTCCTCTTCCTTTCAAGCAAACATTTAGGCTTTTACCGTTCTTTTAATAAATCTCTTATTTCTGTTAAAAGGACTGTTTGCTCATCAGTTTCCTCTACTTCTTCTTCTGCCGATTGTTTCCTTAATGTATTAATAAATTTAACAAATATAAAAATGGATATTGCAATAATTAAGAAGTCAACTACATTTTGTAAAAACATGCCGTACTTAACTTGAACATTTCCAAGCGTAAACGTCAATGATGTGAAATCAATTTTTCCTAAAAACAAACCAACAACTGGCATAATGATGTGATCCACTAGAGACGAAACAATATTACTGAAAGCACCACCGATAATAACACCAATTGCTAAATCGAGAACATTTCCTTGTGAAATAAATGTTTTAAATTCTTTCCACATAATCAAAAATAACCTCCATTGTTGAATATAAAGATCGATGAGTAATGAACTATTATATACGTCAAATAAATTATATACAAATATAAAGATAATTTTGTAAAGTAATAAAAGCGAGCATAAGATGCACTTAAGTGCATCTTATGCTCGCTTTTTTCTTAAGCTACATCTTTCTTTGCATCATCAATAAAGTCAACTTGTAGATGATCTCGTAAATTCATACGAGCTTTCCAGAAAAACAAGATAGCAATACCGATTGTTGCAAGTATTCCGCCTATATGTGATACGCTATATGAAAGGCCGAAACCAAGATTACTATCATAAAGAATATATACAATAGCCATATCTGTAATAAATAGGGCTGGAATAAGTGAAATCACGAAGTTTTTCCTCTTGACTAGCAAATACATCGTTCCAATCCAAAGGGCAAGTGCTGCTGTTCCTTGGTTAGCAAAGGAAAAATATCGCCATAATATATCAAAATCAATAGTCGTTAACCAATAAGATACGACAAATAGCGGAATAGCAATAGCTAATCGTTTCATAAGCTTAACTTGACTTACATTTAAATAATCTGCAATAATATTACGCGCTGCACGGAAGGCTGTATCTCCTGAAGTAATCGGAAGGACAACTGCTCCAAGAACAGCAATCGTACCACCTACTGCACCTAACAAGGTCATAGATACTTCATTGACAACTAAAGAAGCCGTCCCTTCGTCTATTAATTGTTGCAATGTTTGTCCATCAAATAAACTCATGGCCGCTGCTGCCCAAATCATAGCAATAATACCTTCAGCAATCATCATGCCATAAAAAATATATCTTCCCTCTTTTTCATTTTTCGTTGTTCTTGAAATAAGTGGCGATTGTGTCGCATGAAATCCTGATAGCGCGCCACAAGTAATCGTTAAGAATAAAACTGGAAGAACAGGTATATTTTCCGGATGCATATTTGTTACGTGTAACTCAGGGATTGAATATCCCGAGAAAATAAGAGCAATACCGACACCTATTGTTCCAATTAATAAAACAGCCCCAAATATAGGATAAATACGCCCGATAATTTTATCAATCGGTAAAACTGTTGATAAGATAAAATATGAAAAAATGAGTAAAACAATAATAATTAATGCAATTTTTTCATTTAGTAAAACATGTAACAAAGAGGCTGGAGTTGTTACGAAAACGGTTCCAACTAAAAGTAATAATAAAAGCGCAAAAAAATTCACTAAATGTTTGGAAACTTTCCCTAAAAACTTACCAGCAAGCTCTGGAATATGGGCGCCCCTGTTTCGAATAGAAATCATTCCCGTTAAATAATCGTGAACACCTCCTGCAAAAATCGAACCAAGGACGATCCAAAGAAAAGCAACAGGACCAAACAATGCTCCCATAATCGGGCCAAAAATTGGTCCTGTTCCCGCAATATTTAAAAGTTGGATGAGTGCATTTTTTTGTTTATGCATCGGGACATAGTCAACCCCATCTTGATTTGCGTATGCTGGAGTTGCTCTATCCTTCTCTACGCCAAATACTTTCTCGATAAATTTGCCATAGGTAAAATAAGCTAATATGAGTAGAATGATTGCAACTAAAAATGTAATCATCTTGATGTCTCCTTTCCTAGAAAGCGTTTACACTTTTATTATAAAGTTTTATTCGACAAAAAACAACATTGAACTAAAATTTCATTATATTTCTATATATTTATTCATCCCTTTGCACCATTCACAATATAACGATTTTAATTGCCTCATAAATTATGAATACACAAAAGATATTTTTGTTTTCTGTATAAAATCGGTATTTTATAAATTTTTCTTCAAGTCCTCTATAATTTCTTCTATTTGTTGCGGTCCCGTACCATCATATGTCTTAACAATTTCACCTCTTGGATTAATTAAGAAAAAATCTGTACTATGAGTAATTAATTTATTTTCATTTTCTGAACTTCCTTCTTGAAGCATTGTATTAAATGAATGAATAGACAGATCCTTAATCGTTTCAAAATCATATCCTGTTAAGAAGTCCCAATTACTTAAATTAGCGCCATATTCTTCAGCGTATTCCCTTAATACTTTCGGGGTGTCATAATCCGGATCAACACTAAATGATACAATTCGCACATCTAAATCTTCATCCCTTAACATTTCTTGAAACTTTACCATATTCGCTGTCATATTTGGACACACAAGTGTACAATTTGTATACATGAAATAAGCAATCCACCATTTTCCTTGAAGTTCTTCCAAGCTTAATGTCGCCTCATTTTGCGTAATAAACTCAAAATCTTGAATTTCTTTAGGCATATTTGTTTTAATTTGACTACTACAAGCCATAAGAAAAAATATAAGAATGAATATTGGAAGACTATTTGCCAAACGCATCTTAAACACGCTCCGAGGATTTGTATATCGTAAAAAAGGTTGCCTCTTTTTTGGCAACCTTGTGATCTTTAATTTTCCTTTCACACACTTTTTGAAAAATAAAATCTATATTTTGATTATGATTACATATCATAATTATTTATTAACATCTATATGATTAGCAACTTATTTTCATTCAATAACTATTAAAATAATGATAAAAAACCGACTAAATCCTGTATGAAAATCTGGCCGATTTTGATATTTTTAAATAAAGTATCCATTCTCCCTTTGAACAACAGAGTGTTTGTTTCATTTAATATTCGCTCTTTTAAATTGTTCCGATTAATATACTTGCAAACACGATCGAAGCTAGTGTAACAGTTGTAAAACCGCCAATTAACATAGGGGTTAAAATTTCATTAAAAATGACTTTTTGTTCGTATTCAGTTTTCCCTATACTACGACTAATCTCCTCACAAATGATATAATCACCAGGAAAACCGAATAAAGCTGTTAAAGCGACCGGAATACCTTTATATTGGTCCCATTTGAAGAGTTTAGATGTTATATAACCACCAATCACAATCCCGATAATTCCAACCATTAAAATGAGAAGTACGTGTGGTAAATAAGTCGTTAACATACCTGGTGTTATATCTTCCATCAATGTCATAATGACAATGATAATTAACGCCATGGAAATACCGAAAGAATTCGCTCGCTCCATAACGTTTCCTTGATAAAAACCGATATAAGTGCCTACAATTCCTATAGCAAGTGCCCAAATGCTGTAATTTAATCCTGTCAAGTTATCTAAAAATATCGCAAGTGCGCCACCTAGAAATATTTGAAATAACAAAATGATTTGTGTTTGCATCCTTTTAGGTAATAAGCTCTTTCGTTGTCCTTGATGTTTGTCTTGTGATACAACTTCATTGCTCGCTTTAAATGTTCCCCGATGTATTTGTGCTTGTATTTTAAATCCATATCGTCGTAATAAATTAATTGCAAGGGGCATACCGATAATATTTTGCAATCCCATGATTAAAGCTGTAATTGTTACAAGGTGGGTAAACCCCTGTGCCTGAAGTCCTTCCGATGTTACGACAGTAGCTATGATCCCGCCGGTTAAAGGCCCAATCCCCGCCACTGACGATGTATAGCCGATGATTGGAACACAAATCATAAAAATAAGAATAATAGCAACGACATTGCCTGCTAATGCAATAAGGACAGATTTGTATTGCTCTTTAATTTGATCAAAGGGAATTAACGTCCCCATGTGAACAACGAGTGGAGCTGGTATTAACGCTGCAAAGGCTGCTAAATTTGACGATTCTATGATATCTGTTGGAAAAATTCCCGTCCACAACAATATTAAATAGCCAAAAAGAACAACGAATAACATTGGTATTCTCGCCTTCGTCATAACTGATAAAAATTCACCTAAGGAAAATAGAGCGAAAATTAAAACAACTCCAAATAACGGTTCCCCAAACAACGTTTTCCCTCCCTTATATTGAAATGATATAAATATACGTTGTTCACCGTTAATTTATGTTAAAAATTGATCCTTCTGCTGTATGAATCGCCTTAGTTCATTTTCTATGATGACTTGAATGCTATTTGACGACGGCTGATATAAATACTTTAGCTACTGTTAGCACCGCACGTTCGTCAAAATCAAAATTCCGATAATCATATGAATATACTAAAATTTCATCACATAGTATAAACTAATTTAACAGTCATTTTTTAAATCGTTCCTATTAAAATGCTTGCAATCACAATCGAGGCGACGGTAACAGTCGTAAATCCTCCTACTAACATCGGCGTTAAAATGCTATCAAAAATTAAATCACGTTCTTTTTGATCCCTTCCGATGCTACGAGACACTTCTTCACAAACGATATAATCAGCCGGAAATCCGAGTAACGCTGTTAAGGCTATAGGCATCCCTAAATGAACATCCCATTTAAAAATTTTCGACATAATATATCCACCCAACAAAATACCAATCGTTCCAACACCTAAAATGAGCAATGCGTGTGGTAAATAATTGAGAAATAAACTAAAAGTTATCGTATCCATTAAAGATAAAATCATCACAATTAGCATCGACATCGCTAAACCAAAAGCATTCGCTCGCTCCATCAGATCGCCTTTAAATAACCCGAAATAAGATCCTGTAATACCGATCGCTAGCGCCCATAAACTATAATTGATTGGGGTTATTTCACCAAGGAAAATAGCAACTGCTCCGCCAACGAAAGCTTGCGTTAACAAAACGATTTGCGTTTGATACTTTTCAGGCACAATCATTTTTTTACGCGTTAAATCTTTATTTTGATGAATAATCGTCGCTGCTATTTGTCGGTGAGTTGACTTTGCCTTAGAATCTTGCAATTTCATGCCATATTTTCGTAGCAAATTCGTTGCTAAAGGCATTCCAACGACCCCTTGAATAGCCATAATAATAGCCGGAATTGTAATTAAAGTGGCAAGCCCAACCTCTTGTAATCGTTCAGATGTTATTATAAATGCCAATGTGCCACCAGTTAATGGCCCGATCCCTGAAACAGAAGCTGTATAACCGATAATCGGCATTCCAACGATTATTATGAAAATTGCCGCTAACACGATGCCCGTCAATGCAATGAGAACGGTTTTCCATTGTTGTTTTAATTGTTCAAACGGTATAATTGTCCCCATATGTACAATAAGTGGCGCTGGCATAAGTGATGCAAAAGCTGTTAATTGTGCTTTATCAAAAATATCTGTCGGGAAAACCCCCGTCCAAACTAAGATTAAATAGCCAAAAGTAACGACAAATAACATCGGTATACGTGCTCTTGAGACAATAGAAAGATATTCACCGAATGAAAACAACAGCAATATGACTGCAACAGCGATCATTGGTATATCAAACATAAATGAATTCCCCTATCTTTGCGTATTTTTTAAGTATTACGATAGATCCTTTAATAATTGTCCCTTTAAGAAAACCATTTCTATATTTTCCGTTTGTGCTAAAACGTTAATATCTTCTGTAGGATTATGATTAACAACGAGCATATCTGCTTGTTTACCAGGTTCAATCGTTCCGAGCTTATCTCCTAAAGAAAGTGATTCAGCGGCTGTTTTTGTACCAGCGACAATTGCTTCCATAGGACTCAATCCAACATCCTCAACTAATAGCTTTAACTCTAAAGCATTTTCCCCGTGATCGACAGGATCACAACCGGCGAAATCTGTTCCTAGAGCAATTTTGACACCAGCATTACGCGCTTTAATCATCGACTGAATATGATCTTTATACACACGTTTTGCTTTTTTAATCCCAAAGTCCGGGACACCATATAAATGTCCCTTTTCAACAATCCGTTTAACAATCGACAATGTTGGGGCAAGGTAAGATTCTTGATCAAGCATCATTTCTATGCCTTCATCATCGATATAAATGCCATGTTCGATCGTTTTCACACCAGCTTTAAGAGCATTTTTTATGCCTTCAGTTCCTTGCGCGTGTGAAGCAACATAAGATTCAACTGCTTCTGCCTCATACACAATTGCCTTTAGTTCATCTAACGTAAACTGCGGCCACCGTGGATCATCTTTTTCCGATAAAACGCCACCCGTTGAACAAATTTTTATAAAATCAGCACCTTCCCTAAATTGTTCGCGTGCTGCCTTCATACATTCTTCTACACCATCACAAATACGTGAGAAAGCATTCATGTCAACAGGAAGCATATGCATATCTCCATGACCTGCTGTTTGGCTAAGAATTTTATAAGGCGTTTCGATATTAGGACCGCTATATTCCCCTTCGTCTAATAATGTTTTCATATGAATGGCATGAATACTTCCGACATCGCGAACAGTTGTAAAACCTGCATCAATTAATTTCTCTAAATCATTTAAAGCTCGTCCCATTTGCACTTGCGGGGACTCTAGGGCATTGGTTGCTAAATTTAAGCTTTTACCTCCCATAAAATGTACATGGCAGTCGATAAGCCCTGGCATAATGTATTTTCCTGTAAGATCTTTGATAACTGCTTTTTCCGGCACATCAATATCCTCACTGGAACCAACCGCAACTATACAATCATTTTTGATCAATATACCAGTATGATCAACGACTTCACCACCTTTTCCGTCAATTAAAGTCGCATTTTTCAGAAATATTGAATTTGACATTTTACCACCCTTTCGAAAACCGTTAATTTTCAGTATTATTACGTAATATACTACAGTTCCTTAAGTTGATCAAGTCATTTTTAGAAAATTACTATTACATTAATGCAATAACATTATATGTAATAAATGACGTATATAAAAACATTTGCTATAATTAATAGATTGACTGAAAAGATGTTTATAAGAAAGAGGATGTCTATGAAAAGGGAATTAGGGATTCGCTGGTTTTTCTTTTTCTTCGGTTTAGCAATCCTTGGCCTCGGGGTCGCTCTAACCATAAAGGGGCAACGATTTGGTGTTGGATCATGGGATGTGCTACATATCGGTTTATTTAAACAGCTTGGTTTAACAATCGGACTTTGGTCAATTATTATGGGAATCATCATTATTACAATTTCCTCCATTGGCTTGCGCGAGTTTCCGAAGATCGGAACTTTTGCAAACATGATTTCCATTGGTATATTTATAGATTTTTTTAATTGGCTCATTCCTAATCCTAATACTTTTATCGTTCAATTCATCGCTTTTATTTTAGGTGTATGTTTAATTGCCGTTGGTTCAGGTATTTATATTTCCGCAAATTTAGGTGCTGGACCGAGAGATAGTTTAATGTTGCTTATCGTTAGTAAATTTCGCTTTAGTATCACTGTCGCACGCACTATTATGGAAGTAAGTGTCGCAATCGCTGGTTATTTATTAGGTGGCCCACTAGGTATAGGGACAGTATTTATGTCTTTTGCGCTTGGGCCAATTATTCAAGTGACAATGAAATATACTGGAAAACTTTTAGAAAAAAGTTTAGGCAGACGGCAAGTCGTCCAACATTAAAAGATGATCGCATCTTACCCCTACCCCCGTTAAATGTCCCATGAAAAAAGCCCTCGCCCCTTCCTCTCCACAACACCAAAGAAAACGCTTTCTGAATTTTATATTAGAAATCAACTGAGTATAAAAAAGAACTGTACGTCTTCTTAAGGCAGCGTATGATGAAAGTTTTAAGAGATGTGATTGAGAGTGAAATTGTATTTAAGAAAAAGAATTTATTAATACAAGAAGGCCATATTTAATCATATGACCTTCTATTCTTTATTTAAAAGGTTAATAATGTCGCAATGTTTCGCGCTAAGGCTTTTAAATAATCCGGACCATTTTGAAGAGCTGTATCTAAGTCTTCCGGACCTTCGGAAATACTAAAAACAGCATCAATGCCATGTTCATACACCTTTTCGTATCCTTCTCCAAGCGTTCCACAAAGGGCAATGACATTTGCGCTTGCACGTTTAGCAGCTCTTGATACACCAATTGGTGTTTTTCCGTAAATCGTTTGACCATCTATTTTGCCTTCACCAGTTATGACGATATTAGCACCTTTAACACGTTCATAAAAGTTAGTCTCCTGAAGTACGATATCAATTCCTCGTTTTAACTCTGTATTTAAACATGCTAGTAAACCAGCGCCAAGACCACCTGCTGCGCCTGCACCGGGAATATCTTTAACATCTTTACCTGTTACTTGATAAAGTATATCATGATAATGTCTTAGTGCATCATCTAATATCTTAACTGTATCTTCATCTGCTCCCTTTTGTGGACCAAAAATAGCGCTTGCGCCTCTTGGACCTAAAAGTGGATTATCGACATCACAGGCAACAACGAATTCAACATGTTTTAAACGCGGATCTAAATTAGTTAAATCAATATGTTGTAACTGACGCAAGGCACCACCACCCCAACCGATCGTTTCTTGTTGTTTCGAATAAAAAACACCGCCGAGTGCTTCGATCATCCCTGCGCCTCCATCATTCGTTGCACTGCCACCAATACCGAGGATAATCTTTTTGATCCCGTGATCAAGGGCTGCCTGAATTAACTCACCCGTTCCATAAGTTGTCGTTCGTAGTGGATTTCGTTTGTCCCGTGGGACGTAGGCAAGTCCTGAAGCCTCTGCCATTTCGATAATTGCTGTTTGATGATCACCAGAAATAGCGTATGAAGCAGTTATGTAATCACCTAGCGGACCTGTTACAACTTTTTCATACATTTTTCCCTCCAAAGCATCTGCTAATGATTGTGTCGTTCCTTCTCCCCCATCAGCCATTGGAATAAGATCAAATGTCACATCACCAGAAAAAACATTTCGAAAACCTTCTAAAATACTGTCTGCTGCCTGTTTTGCAGTCATACTTTCTTTAAACGAATCCGGCGCAATGACGATATGTTTGCTGGACATGTTTTTGACACTCCTATCTCTACAAAAACAACGGTAATATTAAATATGTCACAACAGATATAATTGTAATGACTAAACCGACAAGCGTTTCATAAGGAATTAATTTTAACCGTTCCTGAACATCCATTCCGACACTTCCTCCGGTCGCATGGAAGAAGCTTCCATGTGGCATATGGTCTAATACTGTCGAACCTGCATGTACCATAACTGCTCCCCCTAGTGCTGCTACACCAGTATCTAAAATCGTTGATGCAAAAACATTGCTTGCAACTGTCGCACCTGCTGTCGTTGATGCTGTCGCTGCTGACATAAAAATACCTGAAATTGGCGCCAATGCAAAAGCAGGTAGTCCAATCGCTTCTAAAGTATCGATCAATACAGTATCAAGACGTGAATTTTCAATAATACCTGCAAGCGTCCCTGTACCGATTAACAATATGGCAACTGGTGCCATTTTTTCTAAACCTGTTTTAATAAATTGATTCGTCTGCCTAAATCTTCCCATTGCTATAACACCTACAAGTCCGCCAGCGGGCAATGCAATAATCGGGTCAATGTTAATATCAAATAATGGGCGCAACGCTAACAATAAAATAGCAATGATAGGCCCAAGTAACGACGTTCCTAAAGAAGGCAACTTTTTCTCGTTTGTTTGTTCAATTTCTGCTGTTTGAATGGCTGTACCACGGCTAGATAAACGTTTAGATAAAAAATAAGCAACGATGACACCGAAAATACCGGGAACAATTCCTGCTCCCATCACAGTAATTAAAGGTACGTCAAACGCGTCAGATACGGCTATTGTATTAGGGTTTGGTGATATGATATTTCCTGCCTTACCGCCCCCAACCATCGCTAATAATATTGCTAATCTCGACAAACGAGCATTTGTGGCGATCGCTAAAGCAATTGGGGCGACTGTAATGACTGCAACATCAATAAAAACACCAACAGCCGTTAATAACATCGTTGATATCGCTAAGGCAAGTAATGCCCGATGTTGTCCAAATGTTGAAACAGTAAATTGAGCGAGACGTTGAGCCGCTCCAGATTCAATTAAAATGCCCGCGAGTACGCCTGCGGCTAATATTCGAAGGACGGGTGGCATAATTCCTTCTGCACCATCAATCATGAAATTAACAGTTTCAACAATATTAGCACCGCCTAATAATCCGCCAATTAAAGCACCAGCCATAAGCGCAATTACTGGTGGAACTTTTCTTAAAATCAAAATAATCGCGATCAATAAACCAATAATTGCACCAAATGCGCTAATTTCAATCATGCTGTAGTCACTCCTTGTGTATTATATAAGCACTTATCTCTTCCATATCTGAGCGATGATATACATTCCTTTATAGATTATAAACGCTTTCATACGTATAATCATTAGTCAACTGAATAAAAGATATCGCTTTCTGTAAATACTTTTTAGTCATATGCCTTAAACATGTTAAGCTAGCATGTATAAAAGTTGTGAAACAGCAAGTGATAACAAATCTTGTAACTTCTTTGGATCCTTACCTGTCACATGTTTAATCTTTTCCAGTCGATATGTGAGCGTATTACGATGAATAAAAAGTTTTTCCGCCGTTTTACGCATTTTCCCATTTTCTGAAATATACGTTAACAATGTTTGGTGTAACGTATCTCCATCTTCTACGGAAAATAAGTGTTTATACTTAGCGATCATTTTTTCTGCAATGTATGGTGAGTCTTTTAATAAATGATAACTAAATAAAGCAAGTTCTAAGTCATGACTGTTCCAAACACCACCATTTGGATAGAGTATATCGGTAACTTCTTGAATATGCTTTGCTTCTTTATATAACGTCCGCCAACTATCAACACCATTTGCCAATGAACTTATAGCAATTGTTGTATGTGATAATAACGATAGTGACGAATGATTTTGTATAAAAGTTTTTAATGTTTCACTTGTATTTAAATGTCGATTGATTTTCTTTAAAATGACATACCGCCTATGAAATAAGTGCACGCATTCATCACCATCTGTTAATAGCGATTGAATATCCCGCTCGATTTTTTCCAAACAAATATTGTTATTTAATGGCGATATAATAATAACGGCAAATGTTTCTGTCGTCGAAATGTTTAAATATCTTGCGCGTTCTAACACGTAATCTCCTGTTGCTTCAACGCCTAATAGTATACTCGTAATAAAATTGCGTCGCATCTGTTGATTACGCTCGATTTCATTCATTAAAAACGCTTGTTCTATCGTTAACTCTGCACCCATTTGTACAAGTTTTGAGTAGCTGCGAATGTCATCAGGTTCGCCGGTAATACCGATAACACCGACAATTTTATCTTGAAAGCGAATTGGCAAATTAATACCAGGCTGCGATCCTTTCCAACGATTGATCGTCTTTGAATAAATTTCTACAATTCGATTTTTCATTAGTACTTGCCGTGCACCGTCATGGCGTTGGCCGTAACGCGAATGATCACCAGATGCTATGATCGTCCCCGTCTTATCCATGACGTTAACATTTCTATGGATAATTGCCATTGTACGACTAACAATTTTTGTTGCTAAATGCTCTGTTAACATGCAAATAAACTCCCTCAATTAACATTAAAAACGACCTAAAACTAGTATAGCCATCTATTTATCCTTCGTTAAATATTTGCTTTCATATATGATTTATTTTCTTTTTTACGCTATTTAATATTTGCTATAATAAGTTGGCGCCACCGTTATGTATTGCTTTAAAATAGCAAAAGATCATAGAAACAAGCAGTCTCCCTTTCATAAACAAAAGAAAGGAATGGTAAAAGTGGCTTACATACTATTATTTAGCGCCATCGTTACTGAAATTTTCGGCTCTACAATGCTTAAGTTATCCCGTGGCTTTAAAAAAATTTTGCCGACAATTGGATTTATCGGCGGATTTAGTGTCAGTTTTTATTTATTTTCCCTTGCATTATTAAATCTTCCGTTAGGTTTCTCATATGCCATTTGGTCTGGTTTAGGCACGATTTTCACAGCTGTGATCGGTGTTATATTGTTTCAAGAAAACTTAAATAAAAAAAGCTTTTTAGGCATGAGCCTATTACTGATCGGCGTTGTTTTGCTTCACATAACAAACTGACAGGGAGGAAATTTTGATGCAAGGTGTTTTATATTTAGGATTAGCCATTATTTTTGAAGTCTTTGGTACAACGATGTTGAAATTGTCCAACGGATTTACAAAACTTTATCCTTCCTTAGGTGTTGTGGCCGGATTTTTAATTTCCTTTGCCTGCCTCGGACTTGCCCTTAAATATTTTGCCCTTTCTACAGCTTATGCGATTTGGTCAGGATTAGGGACTGCACTTACAGCTTGTGTTGGTATAATTCTTTTTAATGAATATGCCAGTTCTTTAACATTTTTCGCTCTATCTCTCATTATTGCCGGTGTATTTATTTTAAACAAATCATAAAATGGATAAAACGTTTATTAGAAAAAGGCGATTCTATTTTAAATAAGTATCAAAACGGTCCCCAATTAAATAACATCCCGATATATATTGCAAAAGATCCTAAGATCATCCAAATTAACATAAGTCGCCAAATGAATTTAAGCCAGGCACCATATGGAACACCTCCCATCGCCAAAGCTGCCATTAAAGTGCCAGACGTTGGAAATAGGCTATTTGTAAATCCATCCCCAAACTGAAAGGCTTGCACTGCAACTTGTCGACTAATACCTAATATATCTGCTAAAGGCGTCCATATCGGCATCGTTACCATTGCTTGACCGGAGCCGGAGTTTACGAAAAAATTAAAAATAGCATTTGCCCAAAGCATACCTACAGCAGCAACACTTGGAGGAAGCGCTTCCAAAATATAAGCAAAACTATGAATAATGGTATCAACTACTTTACCATCTTCTAAAATAAATACAACTGCACGAGCGACACCAACGATAAATGCTGCATATACGAGGCCACGCATACCTTCCATAAATTGTGAAACGATTTCATCAGCATTTAACCCTGCTATGATGCCTGCACCGATTGCGATGATTAAAAAAATCGCTGTCATTTCATTCATTCCGAAATCTAAATTTAAAGCACCATATACATAAAAAGCTAATCCTAAAACGAATAAAAGTAAAATGAAAGTATGCTTCATATTGAACGTTACATCAATATTCATGTCGATATTTGAATCGTCCGTAAAAAAGTTATTTTCTCCCATATAACTTTTCATCGGATCTCTTTGAATGCGTCTGCAATACCAAAGGATATATAAAAGCGTTGTTAATGTAAATGCAACAAAAAGAATCAAGCGATATCCTAAACCAGAAAAAAGGGGTAATTCGGCCACTTGTTGGGCAATTCCTAACACTTTAGGATTAAGAAAAGCGATGTTAAATCCTGACATACTCGTTAAAAATACGATTGCTACACCAGCAATAGCATCAAGACTTAAAGCTCTTGCAATTAAAATGCCAATCGGAATAAAAGCAACGGTCGCATTGGCAGAAAAGCCTGTCGTAAGTAATAAGGCAAATGTGCTTCCTAAGATGACAATTAAAAGCGAACGACGATGCTCAAATTTTTTAATTAACGTTAAAATACCAGCGTTAATCGCTCTCGATGTTTCGATAATTTTAAAAGCGCCGCCTAGAAATAATATTAAAAAAATAATATTTGCTGAATCTATCATACCTTCTGGAATCGACATAAAAATATCTGATATGCTAGCAGGCGTTTGTTCAATATATTGAAAGCTATTTGGATCAACAATTGTTATATCATCTTGTTCGATTCGATCGTATTCACCAGCAGGAATGATATATGTTGCAATAGCTGCTACAACGACAAGAAGAAATAACAATACGTAAACATCAGGCATCTTTAATGTAAACTTTCTTTTTTTCTTCTTTAATCCTTTCATAAACCAACTCCCCTTCTTTTGGATGTTTTTCATTAAAAGATGTGAAGAGTATTAATAATTTACCTTAAAATTCAAATATTTGCAATTACTATTTGCGAAACTTTTATACCTTAATAATTTACGCACTTACCAGATACGATTGAAATTTTCAACTTACATGTTATGGGAAATAAGGTAGAATCGTTATGAAGAAGTGTTTTGATGGTTATTCAACAAAATATGTCACTGCAAGCGATCATCGATGTTTGGCCAGAAACAAAATATATTTTTCAAGTATATCATTTACCATTATCGAAGGAACTATTGGAAAACTTAGTCGCAAATGAATTGTTAACAGAACTACTTAAAGCGTTAAATGAATGTGTCGGTAGCACAGTAAAAACATGTACTGAAGGTGGCTGACATATATCATAAAAACGGAATAGGTTACTCCAAAGAAATGTTTACAGTTAAATGTCTGAATTTTCCTTTCAACGGTATTTACAAAACATTAAATATAATCTACAATAACAAAAAATTGTTTATACAGTTTGTGAAAACCATTGAAATATTTACTGTAAACTTTTAATCACTAAAGAAGTTCTTTAAAGGAATAAAGACGGAGGTGATCAAATTGGAAGTAAAAAAAGAAAATATACAAACATTTCAAATGACAAGACGGGGACTTTTTAAATTTTTACTCCCTTCTTTATTCGGTATTATTGTTTTTTTGTTACCGGTTAAAGAAGGCAGTGCTTTTAATATCCCACTTGGTATTATTACAGAATTTTTTATTGCACAATTAGACAGCATTTTACCGACAATTATTATTTGCGTTATTATATTTTCTACAATTTTATCTATTGTCGATTATATATTTAAACCAGCTTTTATCCGCTCATCAACAATGATGATGACACTGTTTAATGTTTCACTTTTTTGGCTAGTCATCCGAATCATCGGTTTATTTGCTATCGTCATGACATATTTTCAAATAGGATTCGATATCGTCTATGCTGAAGCAACCGGTGGCACGATGTTAGATTTACTAACAACTTTAATCATGTGGTTTCTCATAGCATCCTTTTTAATGCCATATTTAATTAATTTCGGTATTATGGAATTTACTGGTACATTATTAAGAGGCGTAATTCGCCCGTTATTTACATTACCAGGTAGATCTGCAATTGATTTACTAGCATCTTGGGTTGGCAACGTCAATGTCGGTGTCGTCCTAACACGCGAGCAGTATATGACGGGTTACTATACGGGACGGGAAGCTGTTGCCATTGCAACAAATTTTTCTACTGTATCATTACCGTTTTGTCTCGTCATCGCTCGTTTACTTGAAGTTGATCATTTATTTCCTATTTTCTATTTGACTATTATGATAGCAGGTATTGTCTGTGCCATCATTATTCCAAGAATACCGCCAGTTGCTAATATTCCAGATTCATTTTATATAGAAAATCATTACACAGAAGTTGTCCCACAAAATAAATCAAAATTCACTTGGGGACTTGAGCAAGCGATCAAGAGAGCCGAGAATTCCGGGGGATTTAAAGATCAATTAAAGCAAGGATTTGATGTATTCGTCGGCATCGCTTTCGTGCTAATTCCACAAGTGATGGCCATCGGTACAATTGCACTTATGATTGCTGAATATACATCATTTTTTAATATCATTTCTCAACCATTTGTATATCTGTTAGAATTACTGCACATTCCAGAAGCTAAAGCTGCGGCACCATCAACGATTACTGGTTTTATCGATATGTTTATGCCAGCAGTGCTTGCAACAAGTATAAAATCAGAATTGACGCGCTTTTTTATTGGCGCTTTATCACTCACGCAAATCATTTATTTAACGGAAATGGGCACTTTATTACTCATTTCAAAGATGCCTATTAACTTTTGGAACTTGCTAATTATTTTTATACAACGTACACTTATCTCAATCCCGATTATTGCACTTATAGCTCATATTATTTTTTAACATCATGAAAAAAGAGAGGATAGATATCATTGAAACATCTGTTAAATGAAAACGTAAAAAATATTGAAATGTCAGGCATACGTAAAATTTCTAACAAAATTGATCGTTCGCCAAATGTTATTAATTTAACTTTTGGACAACCAAACTTTCAAACGCCAAACTATATTAAAGAGGCGGCTATTGAAGCAATTAAAAATGATTATACAGGTTACACAGAAACAGCTGGTTTACTAGAATTAAGGGAAGCTGCTTGTAAGCATATGAAGAGACATTATCAATTATCATATAATCCGCATGATGAAGTAATGGTAACGGTAGGAGCAAGCGAAGCCCTTGATATTACTTTTCGGACTATTTTAAATGTCGGAGATGAAGTCATTATACCTACACCTGCTTTTGTTGGTTATGAACCACTTATCCAAATGTGTCATGCTACATCTGTATATGTCAATACGACCGCAAATAATTTTAAATTAACCGCGGATCTTATCGAAAAATATTTAACAGATCAAACGCGGGCAATCATTCTTCCTTATCCGAACAACCCGATGGGATCCTTATTAACAAAAGATGAATTAATGGATATTGCTGATCTTATCTCAAGTAAAGACATTTTTATCGTAACTGATGAAATTTATAGTGAATTAAATTTTGTAGACAAGCACGTTTCCATTGGAGCAATCGATCATGTAAGAGAGCAAACAATTGTTATCAATGGGCTATCGAAGTCACATGCCATGACAGGATGGCGTATTGGATTTGTATTTGCTCCTTCATATTTAATTGAAGAATTTTATAAGATTAAATCATTTAATACAGTTTGCGCATCTTCCATTAGCCAGCATGCTGCACTTGCGGCGTTAAACAATGAACAAATGAGTGATGAAAACGTACAAATGATGAAAAAAGATTACGAAAAAAGAAGAGACTATGTGTATGATCGCTTAATCGATATGAACCTTAATGTAAATAAACCACAAGGAGCTTTTTATATTTTTCCATCAATTCAAACAACTAATCTATCATCACTGGCGTTTGTCGAACGCTTACTCGCTGAGGAAAATGTTGCTGTTATCCCTGGTAGTGCATTTACAAAAGATGGTGAAGGATACATTCGCATTTCTTTCGCCCAATCTCTTGATCAATTAGAAAAAGGATTAGATGGGATTGAAAGATTTTTAAATCGACTTTAAAAGGAGTGATTAAAGCTCATTGAAACGTAAAAAGATATGGATTCTCGATGGCGTCAATTTAGATCACTCCCAAGAGATAGCCATTTATGAAGCTAATGATATAGACTACCTTATATCAACAAATGAAAGCATAGATGAGGATTTTGAAAAGTTTGGAAAATATGCCGATATTCTCGTCGTTGAGGCAAGCATTACTATTGACGTGAACTTCATCAATAAACTTCCATTATGCAAAGGAATTATTTCTTTTGGCACAGGATATGATCAAATTGATCTTGAAGCAGCAAGCAAGAACAATATAGTCGTCTGTCATCTTAACTATTGTTATGAGGAAGTTGCCGATCACACGTTAGCCCTTACACTTGCTTTGTTACGACAATTACCAACCTATCATAAAAACCTTACATTAGGTCAATGGCATTCGATAAGTCCTAAACCGATTCATCGGTTCAAACATATCACAGTTGGTCTTTTAGGATTTGGCCAAATTGCGCGAAATGTTGCCAAACGTCTACAAGCATTTGGATTTAAGGTAATCGCCCATGATCGATATGTGACGCAAAATCTCTTTCAAATGTATAATGTAACGTCCGTAACACTAGATGAATTGCTCCAACAGTCAAATGTGTTAAGCCTGCATGTACCACTGACAAACGAAACAAGTCATCTACTTAACGAAAGCAATATGCGAAAACTTCCAAAACAAGCCATAATCATTAATACATGTCGCGGTGGTATTATTGATGAAGATGCACTCGTCCGTTTAATTAATGAAAAGCATATACAAGGAGCAGGTATCGATGTTTTTCAATCCGAGCCACCAGATCTGACACATAAACTATTTTCAATGGATGAGATTATCGTCACGCCCCATGCTGCTTATTATTCATTAGAAGCTATCGAAGACATGCAGCGTCAAGCAGCCGAAAGTGCGATCAAAATTATAAAAGGTGAACAACCATATTTTCCGGTCACATAAACTTCTATATCATGACAATTTTCATTGCCCGTTTTATCAGGAGACGGGCAATTGTTATGATGAAATGACTATAAGCTTTAAATAAATCTATAAACTTTCAGCTAGGCACTATACGTATATCGATCATACTGTATATAAACCTTTACTACATTTAATTGTCTATACTTTTTATGAGCCACTACCTTCAACCCGTTGAGCCACTTGCATGCGTAATTGTGGCATATTTGCCCAAACGATTCCGAGTATAATAATGATAATACCAAACCATTGTAGCAACGTTACTCGCTCTGACAAAATAATCGCTGATAAAATCGTCGTTGTCGGTAACTCCGATGAGCTTAAAATCGTTCCTAAACCATTGCCAACCACAGGAATCGACATACTAAATAAAAGTGGTGGTAAAACTGCGCCAAATAATCCAAGCATGATTCCAAGCAACCAAAAAGATACGTGTTCACTGCCGGAAATAAAATAAGTTGGTGGATATACGATTAAAATAACGATAAATGCACCTAAAGACATAACCATACTTTTGCGAAGCGGTGGCACATGATTCGCAACTCTACCGCTTACGAATAAAAACATTGTAAAGCTAGTTGCAGCGAGCAATCCCCACATAATTCCTATAGGTGGCAAATGACTTAATTGAATACCATAAATATTCACTGCTAAAATCGAGCCGACAAATAAAAGGATAACCGCACTAACTTTTTCTTTCGTCGGTGCCTGCTTTTCGACAATCATATCAACAATTAAACCCATCCATGTATATTGAAAAAGTAAAACAATTGAAATTGATGCATCTAAATATTCTAGCGAATTATAATAAAATGTCGTCGTTAATGCCATTGGAATACCTGATGCTAATATTTTCAAAAACGTCTTAAGTGACAAATGGTATCTAATAAAAAATACATTAATAAATGCTAGTAATATAAATCCCATCGTAAATTGTAAGCTCACCGATTCGCTTGTTGATATACCATATGTATAACCAAGCTTAACGAATGGGGCTAATAGGCCAAAACTACAACCGCCTAAAACGACGTTAAAAGCATTTAATAACGTTCTCATCGCAAACTCCTTTAAAATAAGATAATAATCACCAATATGCCGCTGGTTGGTCAATCATCATTTAAAAATACATTCAATGAAATAAATCCATTTATAAAAAATAGTATCATAATTTTTTATACCCATCATAAAGTTCAAAAGCTCCACCGTTTGGTCAACAGGGAGCTTTGTAAAATAAACCGATTAATCAACTATTTATGCGGTAAAAGCGATTAATCCAATGGTCGTAACTCTTTCTTTACTTCACGTGGAAGATTTAAAAAAGGCCGAATGTCTTGAACGTATTCTAAAATCCCTAAATACTCACCATCTTCTGCAAATAACGCTTTATACGTAATATGGACATATCGGCCATCTTTTTTAAACCACATACATTCATGTGTTCGACGCTTTGTTTGTAAATCATGAATTAAACGTTTAACTTTTTTCATACTTTTAGGTGGATGACAATTAATAACATTTCGTCCAATGGAACTTGGTGTTCTTACAAACATCATGTCAGATGCTTTCACTTTATCATTAAAATATTTAAACACGCCGTATTTATCAACGAACGTTATTTCAACAGGCAAATTGTTTAAAATATGATCAGCTTCTTTAAGCGTTAAAAAACCACCGCCGAATGGGATTTGTTTCGCCTCAAAATGTTCATCTAACATGCGTGAGGTATATTTTTGACGCTCTTTTAATTCTTCTTCAGGTTCAATAAGCGCATAACCAAACGCATCGCTTTCTCTTTGAATCGCTAGCCAATCTTCTTCTTTAAAATACGCAAAAGCGACAGGTAAAAGAAAGGTTTCTTCTTGGAAGATCATCGCTTTAAATTGGCGCTTAAACAGCTCATAAGATTGCTTAATATATTTAAAATCTAATTGTGGGATTTTTTCTAACATACTTTTTGTACCTTTATACAAATTACGAATGCGATCGTCATCAGCCCACATCGTACGTGTCAAAGCAAAGTATCCGTAGCGTTCTAAAATTGGGAAATAAATTTTCTCTTTCCGATTGTAATGATTAATAAATTGCCCGATTTGAGCTATTTTTTCTTTTAATCGTTCAACAACGTTTTCATCATGTAAATATTGTGGGTTTTCTTCTAGCATGTTTAAAAGATTATCAATAGGTGGTAGGGCGTCTTGAAGTGCTTTATTTTCTGCTTGAAAAATGTTTACAGGATGGTTGGATTGCTTAGCAGGCACATCAATGTCAGTTATTGAATAACCATAAAGATCTACATACATCGCAAAAAACTTTTTCACGTCACGATGCGTAATTCCATCATCGCTGTTTAACAGGTCATAAATGATTAACAGTATTTCTACAGCATCGACCCCTTGAAAAGAACGTTTAAAATCTGTCTGCACGTCTTCCATCACTTCTCCATAATGAAGGCGTAGCAATATATCCCTTAAAGTATTGATAAGTTTCGTATTTAATCGCGCAACAGCCATTTTTTCACCTCATGACAGTATTTGTTGTCTATTTATATTATATCAATGAAACATCTCTCTCGCACTCGTTCTAGCGTATGAAGTTTTGAAAAATTAATGACTGATGATTCATATAACCATCTATAAACGTTATATAGATGGCTCTCATTTAGTGACTACCTTATCATATTTACAATTTTCTCGTTCTTAACAACTGATCGGCTATATTTGCACCGATAAAATACGCTGGGGCAGACGTGTTTCCGTCAGAGGCATACGGTGCAATCGAATCATCAGCGACTATTAAATCTTTAACACCGAAAACTTCACCTAATACATTTACCGCTCCATTTTTTGGACTTGGCGCCATCCGAAGTGTTCCTTGTACGTGATGTGTTGGAGCTAAATTATCCTTTATAAACGATGTAAGTTTCCGCTCATCATTTATCGTTTCTATACTTGGTGTAATCAATTTGTAATGCGAATCAATCTTAAATAATCGTTCAGCGATCTGTTTAATATACGTTTGATAAATATTTTTGATTGACTCTAGATCAGCTCGGTCATTTAAAAATCCCTGATCTGCCAAAACCATCTTTAACGGATCGTTATTTTGAATCTTCACATATCCACGACTTCTCGGTTCCAACAAAAAGAAAACGATATTTAGCATATTATTTTCAGCTTTTTGACCAATGATTTGTACGCCTCGACGATTGTAAGATGCACCTTTTGTTGGATCTGGCAAAAACGCCCCTCCTGAATAAAGAGCAAATGGATCATTTTTCGGGAGTGCTCGATCACTCGGATTCGTTGTAAACGTCGCAGTATTCACTGAATGTGTCGTTAAATGTTTGCCGACATTTGGGTTATTGTATATGACAGAAATATTGGCTTGCTGAAGTTCTTTTGCAGGCCCAATGCCTGATAGCATCAGTAACTTCGGACTATTAATACCTGCACATATAATAACTTTCTTTTGAGCATATACTCGCATACACGTACCATTTTTAACGAACGATACGCCAATCGCCCGTTTTTCTTCATTAAATAAAATCCTAAGGGCTGTTGAATTGTATAACACCCTTAATCGTCTGCCACCGACACCGAAGCCATCTTCAGTGATGACTTGCTGGGTTAAAAAAGCGGTATCCGCACTTTCACGTATACCGTTTGGCTTTTGATAAAGTTGCCACCTTGCAAAAGGTCCGATAGGTGTATTTGGATCATTGTAGTCAAGTATTCGTGAAAAACCTGTTGCTTGTTCAATAGATGTAACAATTTTTTCTGTCATAGCTGTTGGATGTACTGGTGTCTGTCTAATATTTAAAGGACCACCGCTCCCTCTCGTATGTGGATGATACGTCATACCATTGTAATTTTCTGACATCGCAAATTGATATGTTTCTCGCTCCGGTGACCATAGTGGCCCGAGCATATTTTCCCATTGTTTCATGTTAGCTGGTGATGGCCGCACATATTGTTCATTGTTTATCGACGAACCACCGCCCAATGTCCGTCCACCTGTCCAATGAAATGTACGATCATTAACATTTACCTGAGGAATACCTTCACCTTGCCAAAAATACTCAGGGAAAAAATCATCTGTAAGAATAAATGGTGGCGCAAACAAAGAATCTCTTACAGGTTTTTCTCGACTATTGTTATCCCCTGCTTCTAAAGCGAGTAAAGATGTTCGAAAATCATCAGTCAACTTTTTGGCAATCACAGAACCTGCTGGCCCTGTTCCAACAACGATATAATCAAAAGTTGAGGCTTCATATCGTGTCATATTTATCTATCTCCTTATATGAAATTTATCTTTAACAGAGCCTATGCTTTGGGCAGTTTGTCCTGTGAAAAAGACGTCATATTCCTACACATGCATACACACATATCCATACACAACAACCTTTTGTGTGATACAATAGGTTTCATAACATCAAAAATTTCAATAAAATTCTCCAATGTGAGGATAAAATTCAATGAAAATATATGATCAGGGGGATCCTCATGTATAATTTATTGCAAGAAGACTATGTTCGCTGTGTATGGCCCGGTGCAGTCCTTCCACTAGGCGAGAGTGGAAAATATCTCGTGCGTTATTTTAAGGAAAACTACGATATTAATATCGAATACCTGGGTCAAGCGAAGACATTACCAAATCGCGGTGTAAAAGGCGGGCGAATTGATCAAATCTTTAATGTCTATTTAGATAGCATTGATCACTTTAAAAAAATTAAAGAAAAAATCGGCGCAGAATACGCAAAAGACATCGTCCGCGCAGGCAAACATCGTCTTTATAATGAACGTATCTACTTAAGCTATTTTCAACGGTTAGAAAACGAGCTTTTAAAAAAAGGTGAAATAACAGATGAAGATGTTTATCAAGGTGTCTTTAAATAGGCGGGACAAATATATGATCCCGCCTGAATAAAAACGTAACATTTTTTAATCTGTTTAATTAAGGAAAAAATTTAAGGATATAATGATACAAAACTTTTTTAATTTTGTTTATTAATTTAAATGAGGTGTGTAACAAAGCAGTTTGTACGCTTTTGCATGTTTAACTATTTGACACCTTAATAGATATATATTAAGCATCCATATCACAAAAGAAAAGATAGTATCAAAATATTCAGATCCTTTATTAAATACACAGATTCCAACCGTATATTCTAGTTAATCGATCTATCGCTAATCCAATACTTGACGACATTTAAAATACAAGCTAGGAGATATTAAAAGGCAAATGTGTTATCGGTCTGTCAAAATCCATATTCGATCATAAGCAAAAAACTATTCATTATAATCCAGAACTTAAATGTTAATCGCTTCTTCTTTTCTATTCTAACATTATCTAGTTAATAATCCTTAATTGATATAATTTCATTTGTCGAATAATTTAAATATAACTAAACAACTAGTATCAAAAGTAATAAACCTATCCATAACGGTGGCGCCATTATTAAAAACCAATCTCCCGACATAACGTTATAATCAATTAATAACTGAATGAAAAATGTATTATATATAAACCACATTTCATAAGTCGGTCATATGATGATCTGCAAACTTATCATATGACCAACTTTATATACTTGAATTATACAGACTCTATCAAATAGTCCGAAAATAACGTAGGTAAAAACTTTTAATTTAAATGTGTTCCGAAATCTTGACACATAAAAATTAACTTAAAGGAACAATTCCTAATAGAACTGCAACAATCAATAAAATGATGCTAAATATCCACATGCGGAAAAATGAATAACGTATGTGACTACCTATAGATATACCAGCTAAACCTACACCTAACCAAGTTGCTGGTGCTAAAGGACTTATCATGGCACCAAAATTATTACCAATGGAAAGAGCATAAACGATACTTGTAGGCTCAACCCCGAAAGGAGAAACAATTTGATCTACAATTGGTAAAAGAGAAAAATAATAAGCATCTGTGCTTGTAACAAGATCTAATGGAAGACCGAATATTCCGACTATTAAATGGACTTTTGGAATGACTGAATTGGGTAAGATCGTTACAATGCTTTGTGCAATTGCTTTCAACATACCGGTTCCTTCAATAATTCCTAAAAATACACCGGCGGCTAATATAATAGATGCCATCATCAAAGCATTAGGTGCATGTTCCTTTATTTTTTCCGATTGGTCATTTGCATCCTTATAATTTAACAGTAATGCAAAGACAAGTCCTATCATAAAAGCAAAAGCTGGATCTAAAAAATTCCCTAACATTAATATAAGTACACCTAGGAAAATACACCAATTAATAAAAGTTAGTTTTTTAGATATTTTTTCTTTCGTACTGCTTAATTCGTCAGTAGCTTGTTGTACACTAATATTAGAATGAATATTTAGACACCTTTGTCTAGTTTTATTGATTTTTAGCTTTTCACGCCAGCCGAGATACGCAGCAAATATCAATAACAGTATAAATCCTATCATTTGAAACGGCATAAGGGGTTTCCATAAATCAACCACCCCCGTATCCATAACTGTAGCTGATCTTGCGATTGGTCCCCCCCATGGGAATAAATTAACGATTCCAATACTACATGCAACTAACATGACAAGTAAATTTAAACTCATCCCCATCCTCTGATAAATATGTAGAAATGCAGGAACTGTTACTAAAAAAGTCGTGGCACCTGAGCCATCCAAATGAGCTAATCCTCCCACAATAACAGTGCTTACTGCAATCATAATAATATTCCCACGCGTTAAATTAATTACTCCCTTTACTATCGGATCGAATAAACCAGAATCATTCATTACACCAAAAAATAAAATAGCAAATATGAACATAACAGCTACTGGAATGACCGTATCAAGTCCATCTAGAAAAAAATCATTAATTTCCTTCACATTATATCCCAACAATAAAGCACCAATTACTGGTATCGTTACCATACCAATAATAGGTATAGTTTTTCGTGCAACTAACAATCCTACGACAACACCTATTACTAATATCCCTATTAAACTTATCATGTAAACGCCTCCAAACTATATAACTAGATACTCCCTTACATCCTAAAAGCCTTTATGTAAGGGAGCCTATATTTTATTGTTCTTCGGATAAAATGGTTTTTGCGATATTTTGATCAAGTGCCTCAAAATCACTATATGCAATCGTCTCATATAGTTCTGAGCGCGTTTGCATATCATCAATAGCTTCTTCTTGTGTGCCTTCATTAAACAACATTGCAAATATACGTTCATAAGCCTTCGCTGCAATTCTAAGGGATGTAACTGGATAAATGACCATTGATATGCCCATATTTTCAAAAGCATCAGCTGTAAAATACGGCGTTTTGCCAAATTCCGTCATATTAGCAAGCAATGGCTTTTTTACATGTTGTGTAAATTTCCTAAATTCTTCTTCTGCTTGTAAAGCTTCTGGAAAAATTCCATCTGCCCCTGCCTCTTCATAAGCCTTCGCGCGGTCTATTGCTTTTTCTATACCTTCAATTGCCTTGGCATCTGTTCGGGCAATAATTTTAAGTGTTGGTGCAACTTCTTGGATGACTTTAATTTTTTGTTTCATTTCTTCGATTGTCACAAGCCTTTTCCCATTTAAATGCCCACATTTTTTAGGCAACTGCTGATCTTCAATTTGAACGGCCGCTACGCCCGCTTCTACCATTTCTCTTGCTGTTCGTGCAACATTGAGTACACCTCCAAAACCTGTATCTATATCTACAAGAACGGGTAGATTCGTTGCTCGAATTAAATCTTTTGCCCGATCCGCAACCTCGGTAGATGTAACCATCCCAAGATCTGGCAATCCTCTACTAGCTGTATAGGCACCACCTGATAAATACAATGCTTTAAAACCAGTTTTTTTAGCGATAAGTGCTGCCATGGCATCATGAGCACCCGGTATTTGTAAAATCTTTTCTTCTTCAATAAGTACTTGGAATCGTTCAGCTAATTTTTCTTGTGATGAAGGTTGATCGACTATCCATACCATATGAACCACTCCTTATTTAACGAATAAGTTTATAAATTGATGAACAGGCATTTTCTTACACGTTTCTTCACGATTAATGACATCTTCAATATGGTGTCGCTTTTTAGCTGGGTACCAAGTAGCTATATTTTGCTTAAATTTATCTATAATTTTTGGAAATGCTTCTTGTCTGCGGAAGCGATGCCCAAGTGGATATTCACATTCCACAAAACCTGTCGCTTCTCCATCTTTGAAATAAATATTAATCGCATTCGCAATCGAACGTTTATCCGGATCGAGATAATCTTTCGTATATTGTTTATTTTCCGTTACAATCATTTTTTTCCGTAACTTATCAATGTTTGGATCATTCGCAACATGATCTTCATAATCTTCTGCTGTTATATCTCCCTTTAACAAGCCAATCGCGATAATATATTGTAAGCAATGATCTCGGTCCGCTGGGTTATTTAAAGGACCTTTTTTATCAATGATTCGAATCGCTGATTCGTGTGTTTGGATATCAATTTTTTCAATGTCATCAATACGATCTTTCACTTTCGGATGCAACTGAACAGCTATCTCTGCTGCTGTTTGCGCGTGAAATTCAGCAGGATAAGCGACTTTAAATAAAATGTTTTCCATCACGTAAGCATCTAAAGATCGGCTTAAGGTTAACGGTTGTTTGTTAAATACAACATCTTGAAAACCCCACTCTTTAGCTTTAAGTGCACTAGGATATCCCATTTCTCCTTGTAAAGCGAGATGTGCTAAAAATACACCTCTACTTGTCGCATCGCCTGCTGCCCAAGATTTTCTAGAACCTGTATTTGGTTCCTGACGATATGTACGTAAACTTCCATTATCTACCCACGCATTTGATAAAGCATTATTGATATCTTCACGAGTTCCTCCAAGCATTTTTGTAACAACAGCTGTTGTAGCAATTTTTACAAATAGCACATGATCTAGTCCGACACGGTTTAAACTATTGTCTAATGCTAATACCCCTTGTATTTCGTGCGCTTTAATCATCATTTCTAGGACATCTTTTATAAGCAGTGGTTGCTCTTTGTTTGATTGACGCAACTGACTCAGGTAATCGGCGACAGCTAATATACCCCCAAGATTATCAGAAGGATGCCCCCACTCAGCTGCTAGCCACGTATCGTTATAATCTAGCCAACGTATAAGTGTACCGATATTAAATGCCGCTCTAACCGGATCAAGCACATAAGATGTTCCAGGAACACGCGTCCCATTCGGTACAACAGTTCCCGGTACAACAGGCCCAAGTAATTTCCTACATTCTGGATAATTAAGAGCTAAAATGCCGCAACCAATTGTATCTACTAAAACATAATAAGCGGTTTGATATGCTTCTTCACTCGTTATTTCTTTATTTAATACGTAATCCGTAATTTCCTCGATTAATTCATCCATTTGATTGGTTTCAAACATTTTTACCATGTGTATTCTCCTTCCTGTATTTTTTGTTAAGCGCTATCATATTGTAAAAAAATTATAAATTGATTGATCTTTTACAATACTTGCTTTTACTGTTATTATAAATTTTATTATGACATAAATAAAATATATATTTTAAATTTCTATCAATAGATTTTTTCTATATCATATATAACATATAGGAGGATTACATGAACTATCAAGATTGGAAATTGCTTGCAACACTATATGACACAAAAAATATAACACGTGCGGCACAAACCTTATTTTTATCCCAACCTACATTATCTGCAAGGTTAAAAAGATTAGAAACATATTATGATGTACAACTTATCATCCGAAAAAGAAATGGCATAGCTTTCACCCCTGAAGGATTAAAATTAGCCGAACATGCGAAAAAGATGCTTTACCAACAACGAAAAATTGAAGAAGAAATCAATAATATGAAAGATGATGTGAGCGGAACGTTAAGAGTAGGCGTATCTAATTTTTTTGCTCTAAATAAAATGCCGAAACTACTACGCTATTTTAAACAAAAACACCCTTATATAGAATGTCAAGTCGTCGCTGGATGGAGTAGTGACATATATCGATTATTATTAAACGATGAAGTGCATATCGGTATTATTAAAGGGAATTATCCTTGGAAAGGAAAAAAAGAATTTCTTTATGAAGAAAATATTGTTGTTGCTGCACCTTGGCCTTTTACTTGGGGACAACTTCCGCAATTACCACGTATTGACTATCATACAGACGTCGAAATGCATGACCTCATTGACAGATGGTGGTACAACAATTATAGAGAAGAACCTTATGTGAGTATTCAAGTGAACCAAGTGGAAACTTGTCGAGAAATGATTATTAATCAATTAGGTTACGCCATCTTAGCCCATTTAGTTGTCCAAACGTATCAAGACCTTACGATTAAAACATTGTATGATTCCTCAGGAAAACCGATCACGAGACAAACAGCTATGTATTATGATGAAGACATTTTAAATTTAAATATCGTTCAAGCTTTTATATCCTTTGTTCGTACAATGGATGTTAAAGGATTATAGTTTATATCTTTTATGTTTATCTCCACTATAAAGTTAATATAACAATGGTCATATCTAAGTTAAATGGGTATATACCTCCTTATAAATTTCAGTAGGATTTCCTTATACTTACATACTTTATCTATCGTTCCATTTTAATTTAACTCCTATAAAATATATTAAATAAATAATCCTCCTATTTTTTCATAGGAGGATTATTTTCAGCAAACTTACATATTTGTATGATTTGCATGAATTTGTGTTATAAAATAAGCAATTTCTTCTTATACGTTGAATCATTAATACGCGGCAACAGATCCATCTGTTCGCGATTCGGTACCGCCAACTAAAACACCAGATGAGGGGTTTCGCCAAATCATTTGACCGCGACCGAAATCATTCGGTTCTAAGGCGTATTGAATATCATGTCCTTTTGCAGCTAAAGCATCAGCAATATGATGATAAAAACGATGTTCAACTTCTACCTTCTTTCCTTCTGTCCATTTCCAACGCGGAGCATCTAAGGCAGCTTGTGGATTTAATCCGAAATCAACCGTATTCATAACGACTTGTAAATGCCCTTGAGGTTGCATATAGCCCCCCATTACGCCAAATGGGCCAATTGCTTGCTGATCTTTCGTTAAAAATCCGGGAATAATTGTGTGATACGTTTTTTTTCCACCTTCTAAGGCGTTAGTATGATCTGGATCTAAGGAAAAATCATGTCCTCGATTTTGTAACGCAATACCTGTTCCTGGAACGACTAAACCTGAACCAAAACCCATATAATTACTTTGAATAAACGAAACCATATTACCTTCACCATCAGCTGTACATAAATAAACCGTACCACTCTTCGCTAAATCAATCGGCTTTGCAATCGTCGCTTCTTCCGTAATGAGTCCTCGTCTTTGAGCAGCATATTTTTCTGTTAGTAAATATTCTGGGGAAATTGGCATTTTGTCTTTTTCTGTAACGAATTCAAAAGCATCTGCAAATGCTAGCTTCATTGCTTCAATTTGTTTATGATATGTTTCAACAGATTCCTTTTCCGTAAAGGAGAATTCTTTTAAAATATTCAACGCTTGTAACGCCGCAATACCTTGTCCATTTGGCGGAATTTCCCATACATCATATCCTCGATAATGGATACTAATAGGTTCAACCCACTCTGTTTCATGTAGCGCTAAATCCTCTTCTCGTAAATAACCACCATTTTCTTTTGCAAATTGGACGATCCTTTCTGCCAATTCACCGTGATAAAAAGATTCTGATTTCGTTTGGGCAATCATTCGTAATGTGTTTGCATGATCCTTTGATGTCCATATTTCACCAACACGAGGGATACGACCATTTGGTGCGAACGTATTAAACCAATGTTGAAACATATCACCCTTTAAATGTTTACGAAATGTTTGATAAGCACGTTGCCAGTAACGAGCTAATGTCGGTGAAACAGGAAAGCCTTCTTCAGCGTACGTAATGGCTGGCCGCAATACTTCTTCGAAAGGCAACTTCCCAAATTTCTCAGATAAATCCGCCCATGCTGCTGGCGCACCCGGAACAGTAACAGGTAACCAGCCGTAACGTGGCATTTTTTCATAGCCTTCAGCCTTCACTTGGTCAATGGATATTGACTTTGGTGATCGGCCACTACCGTTTATACCATGTAATGCGCCATTTACCCAAACGAGAGCAAATGCATCACCCCCAATCCCATTTGAGGTTGGTTCAACGACCGTTAAACAAGCCGCTGTTGAAATGGCTGCATCGATCGCATTACCACCTTTCTTTAATATGTCTAATCCCGCTTGAGATGCTAAAGATTGTGACGTTGCAACCATTCCATTTCTCGCATATGTCGCATGTCGTTTAATGGGATACGGATGGGACGTGCTATGAAATAATGACATACATCAATCTTCCTTTCTATAACATGATAAAAATAGTCTTTTAAATGACTCTCCTTTTAACGATTAATCGTTATATCATCTAGCATCATAATGTTTGAAGGATGAATTTGAAAATTTTCTACAGATTTATGAACAGCCGCCACATGTTCTAAATGTCGAACATAGATAAGTGGTGCATCTTCTTTCTCGATTTGTTGTAATTCATGATAGATTTTAATTCTCTTATCTTCATCACTCTCTTTTCTCGCTTCTTCTATAAGTTCATCGACTTTTTCATTTTCATAAAATGTTCGGTTCCCCTCTGCACCATGTGCATCAGAATGGAAAACGAAATACTGATTATAATCACCATCACCTGTCATATTCGACCAACCGAGCACAAACATATCGTGATCCCCTTGCTCCGTTGCCTCTAAATAAGCGCCCCATTCTAACAATTCAATCTCAACATCAATCCCGACTTCACTTAATTGTGATTGCACGTTTTCTGCAACATCTTGCCGCGCTTCACTATCATTCGTCCAAATCTTTGTTTCAAAACCATCTGGATACCCCGCTTCTTCAAGCAATTCCTTCGCTTTTTCAGGGTCGTACTCGTAACCTTCTAATTCAGAATCATAACCTAAAACAGCAGGACCAATCGGCCCGTCTGCATAAAGTCCGACACCGTTATAAACACTTTCAACCATTTGTTCTTTATCGATAGCGTAATTAATTGCCTGCCGAACGCGCTTATCATCAAAAGGTTCTTTAGTCATATTAAATCCGACATAATCCATACCTAATCCTTCCGTTCGATATAAATCCATCTCTTCTGATTGCTCAACTTGAGAAATATTGTTTACATTAATCGGTTCAGCGATATGTGCCTCACCTGCCTCAACCATAGCTAATCGTGATTGTCCCTCATTCACAACTTGAAATGTCACTTTATCTATATTTACATCTTCACCCCAATAATCTTCATTTTTAACAAGCGTTACTTCACTTCCTTCTTGACGTGAATCATACTCAAATGGTCCAGTTCCAATAGGCTCTAACGGATCATCCCCATCGAAATCTTCTATAGCCTTTGGACTAATCATTCCACCTGCATAATGAGCTAAATGGGCGAGTAGAGGAGAAAATGGATATTCTGTAACAAATTCAATGGTATAATCATCAATAATATTAATTTCATCGATCATCGTAAATAAATCCTCTCTAGGAGAAGCTATTTCATCATCAACAACTCTTTCTAAAGTTTGTTGCACGGCTTCTGCATTAAAAGGTTCACCATCATGAAATTGAACATCTTCTCTTAATGTAAACTTCCAAGTTAAATCATCCACACGTTCCCAATCTGTCGCTAAATTAGGTTGAAATTCCATATCTTGATCTTGTGTGACTAATGTTTCAAAAATCTTTTCATGGAAAATATTTGCCGTTGGAATATCCCCTGCTAAATGTGGATCAATCTCTGTGACATCTGATCCAATAGCTACAACTAGTGAATCATCGTCACCTTTTCCATCAGTAGAAGTATCATTTTCGACCGGTTCCCCGTCACCTGCACACGCTGATAAAATCATAATTATACTAACGACAATAAATGCGGGAAAAAATGCTTTTCTCAAGATGAATCACTCCTTTAGTTAATTGTATGGATATTTGTTAATTAACTAAAAATACTGCATAAATTTATAAAATTCCTTTATATAAATTAAAAAATATAGCGACAATCATCCTCCTTTCAAATACGTTAATTGTACCTTACTGGTAATAAAGAATCGTGTGATAATTTTCGTACAATTCAAGAAATATTATGTGTATTATAAAGTGAATATACGATAATTGACATAATATTGTAGTCCTATTAATAATTTTCTATCATTTTATTTTTTATTAATGTAAGATATCAAAGTTTTATAGAAAAAGCAAATGTATATTGGAAAAAGTGCGAAAACAACCATATAGCCTTGAATACACAACATATAACGTCTATTTATAGCTCTCATTTGAAGAAAAAACAGAACAATATATTCAAATCTCTCAATTTACGGCAAAATTTTCCTATTCTTGACACGATGAATGAATTAATTCATAATATTTTCAAACATATCGTCCTTTTTCGCGAAATTTAATGATTTTTGGCTACTTATGCTTATAAATTAGAATCAATAATAAGCTTATTTTCATATTACCCCCTCCCAAAATTATTTCATCTTAAATATTTTGAAGGTTTATAAGTATATTAAAATAAACACAGGAGGCTTGCATTATGAAAAAATTTATCGAAAATCATGAACAAGAAATGCTTAAGCTACTTGAAAGACTCGTTAATATTGATAGTGGCTCATATAATAAAGCAGGCGTTGATAAAATTGGAAATCTTTTAAGTAATGCGTATCAAAAGATTGATTTTACAATCGAACGAAAACAAAACAAAAATCTTGGTGATCACTTAATCATTCAACATAAAGAAGCGCAAGATCCTAACATACTCATCATTGCCCATATGGATACAGTATTTCCAGACGGAACAGCAACTGAGCGACCCTTTACGATAAAAAATGGGCGTGCCTATGGGCCAGGTGTTATAGATATGCAAGCAAGTCTCGTTTCTTTGCTTTACGCCATATCTTCACTCCATCACACGAACAATGAAGCTTATAAAAATGTAGTGATTATTTTAAATAGTGATGAAGAAATCGGTTCACCTTCGTCAAAAGAACTCATTGAAAAAATGGCACGCGGGAAACAATATGCACTCGTCATGGAACCTGCAAGGGCTAACGGTGCCATCGTCTCAGCAAGACGTGGGGGTGGCAGTTACACATTAACTGTTAAAGGAAAAGCTTCTCACTCTGGTGTTGCCCCAGAAGAAGGTATTAGTGCAATCAAAGAGTTAGCTCATAAAATTATTAAATTAGAAAACTTAAACGATCATGAAGCAGGTATTGCCATTAATGTTGGCCAAATTCATGGCGGTGCAGCGACAAATATGATTCCTGATGAAGCTTTCGCTGAAATTGACGTAAGAATTTCTAAACATGAACAAATAGATATTGTAGCACAACAAATTAAAGAAATTTGTTCGATGGCAGATGTTCAAGGAACTGAGCTTAAACTGAAGGGAAGTATTAATCGCCCGCCACTTGAGCTAAATGAACAAAACAAAAAATTGTTACAAATCACAAAGGATGTCGGAAAATCAATCGGTCTTACGATTGAAGATGTTCATACTGGAGGTGGTTCGGATGCTTCATTCCCTTCGGCATTAGGTGTCGCAACAATTGATGGATTAGGACCTGTCGGTGGAGAATTACACAATGAAAATGAATATTTAGAAATAAACACGCTAACCGAACGTTGTACACTTCTAGCCGAGTTAATTTCACGCCTATCACATAGTCTATAAAATATTTTTATTTATTGGAGGGATGTGTCATGGCAAAAAAACAAAGGCATGAGAAAAAACATTTCGTCATGCCTGATGCTTATATCATTATTTTCTCAATCGTCGTACTCGCATCTATTGCGACTTATTTGATTCCAGCTGGTGAATATGAACGAGAAACCGTTGATGATGTAACACGTGTTATTCCGAATAGTTACAAAATCATTGAATCAGATCCTACAGGTATATTAGAAGTCTTTCGTGCCGTTCAATTAGGTATGATTGAATCTGCGAATATTATCTTTTTAATCTTTATCATCGGTGGCGTTGTACATGTCATTGAATCAACAGGTGCCATTGAGTCTGGTATTCATACACTCATAGATAAAACAAAAGGAAGATATATGGTACTCATTGCAGCTGTTGCTGGCATTTTCGGGGTATTAGCTTCAGTTGGAATTGCCGCTAATGCTGTGATTGCTTTTATTCCAATAGGAATCGCTTTAGCACGCTCTTTAAATTTAGATGCCATTGTTGGCGTGGCAACGATTTATCTCGGTTATTATTCTGGCATGATTGCCGGAATATTTGATCCAACCATTTTAGGATTAGCACAAACGATTGCAGAATTACCGTTATTTTCCGGCATGTGGCTACGAATTATTATTTTTATCGCTTTAATTACAGTTACGATTATTTATACGACACGATATGCAAAAAAGATAAAAAATAATCCAACAAAATCTTTAATGGGAGAAAAACGCTTTGCAGCTATTGATGAGCCTGCGAATCATCCGACATCAACGACAAAATTTACTGGCAAACATCAACTTATTTTACTTACATTTATTGTCTTTATCGGTTTATTTATATATGGTGCATTTAATTGGGATTGGGGAATTGATGAACTTGTTGCTTTATTTCTAATGATTGGTGTCGTTGTCGCAATCATAGCTAAAATAACGCCAAATCAATTTGTCAGAACATTCATTGAAGGGGCAAAATCTATTACTTATGGAGCATTAGTCGTTGGACTAGCGCGAGCAGTTATCGTTATTTTAGAAGAAGGAGCGATTTTAGATACGATTGTTCACTACACACTCATCCCGTTAGAAGAGACGTCATTATGGGTTGGTGGTCAACTATTATTTTTATTTAATCTATTATTTAATTTACTCGTTACTTCAGGCACAGGACAAGCAGCCATTGTCATGCCTTTGATGGTACCGCTAACAGATTTATTAGGTATTACGCGACAAACAGGTGCACTTATTTTGATGTTAGGAGATGGCTTTACAAATATTATTACACCAACATCAGGTGTGTTAATGGCCGTACTCGCCGTTGGAGGTGTTCAATGGACACGTTGGATCCGCTTTGCTTTTCCACTACTTCTCATGTGGATTGTCATTGGAGCTATCGCCATTTCCATCGCTATTTTCACAGGATACGGACCGTTTTAGACAAGTGCCTAATATAATAAACAAAAATCTATTGACATAAAAGACCTCTCCATTTTTAAGGAGAGGTCCTTTGTTTTAGTATTATAGACTAATTATTTAAATTTTTCGACTTAGTTATTAAATAGAGCTTAGATATTGTAACTTTAAACATTAACATTACAAAATACTCAAAGCCTCTTCATAAACATCACTTACAAACATACATCCAGGCGCATGTGTAATCATAAGTGAAGGTTGACTTTCCATCACGACAGCTTGTGGTGTTACACCACAAGCCCAAAAGACCGGTACTTCATGATCTTTGATTGTAACTATTTCTCCATAATCAGGTGAGTAAATATCTTGTATGCCAATTTCCGTTGGATCACCGATATGAATTGGCGCACCATGAACATTAGGGAATTTTGTGGTAATTTGGACTGCACGAATGGCTTGTTCAGATGTCATTGGGCGCATACTTACGACAACTGGTCCCTGAAAAATCCCTGCAGATTGACACGGAATATTCGTTCGATACATCGGTACATTTCGTTTTTCCTCAATATGGCGAACTGGGATACCCGCCCTTAAAAGGGGTGTCTCAAAAGTAAAGCTACAGCCAATTAAAAAGCCTACCATATCATCTTCGTATAGATGGGTAATATCATTCACTTCACTTTCAAATGAACCATTTATATATATCCGATATTTTGGAAGATCTGTTCTAATATCAGCATGACGTGCGATTAATTTTGGTGTATATGATCCAGGTTCAACGACATCTAAGATTGGACAAGACTTCGGATTACGTTGAGCAAAAAGCAAAAAGTCAAAAGCATATTCTTTTTTCAAAATCACTAAATTCGCTTGTGTATATCCTTCAGCCATTCCTGCTGTAGAACCAGTAATTTTTTGCCTTCGTATGAGTGATCGAATCTCCGCTCCAGTCATTGTTGCTAAGTTTTGCAAGATTATAACCTCCTATATCTATTAGATAAATAATTTCGATAATTCATCAATCATTGTTACAACTGCTAAATACCCCATACCTAAGACGACTAACCATCCAGTAATTGTTAACCATAAAGGTTGCTTATAATTCCCGATGATTTCTTTCTTATATGCTGCGATTAATATCGTGCCTAGAGCTAATGGTAATATTAAAGCATTTAAAGTACCTGCAATAATTAAAACGCTAACAGGTTCGCCAACAAAAACGAAAGTACTTGTTGATATCAGGATAAATAAAATAATCATACGATTATGATATTTATCTATAAGCGGGTGAAATGTTCGAATAAATGAGACCGATGTATAAGCTGAACCGACAACAGATGTAACAGCTGCTGCCCACATAATAACTCCAAATATCCGATAACCGATATCACCGGCGGCTAGTTTAAAAACGGACGCTGGTGGGTTATCTGGATCAATCGTTAAACCTTGTGAAATGACACCTAACACCGCTAAGAAAAGAGCTACACGCATAATACCTGTAACGGCTATACCTGTTACTGAACTTTTGGTAACTTCGGGCAATGCGTTAACACCCTTGATCCCTGCATCTAGCAATCGATGTCCACCAGCAAAAGTGATATATCCACCGACTGAACCGCCAACAAGAGTCACGATAGCAAATATATCAATTGTCTCTGGCTTTACGGTGTTTATAGCAGCTTCTCCAACAGGTGGCGTCGTTTTAAATGCTACATATAACATGAGTAAAATCATAATTCCACCAGCAATTTGCGTTACTTTATCCATTACTTTTCCAGCTTCTTTAATGATAAAGATTAATATAGCAAATACAGCACTAATAACCGCACCTGCTACTGGATTAATCCCTACCATCGCATTTAATCCAAGTCCAGCACCTGCTATATTACCAATATTAAAGGCTAAACCACCAATAACAATAAAAAAAGATAAGGCAATCCCAAGTCCAGGTAATACTTTATTGGCAATTTCATGCCCCCTTAGCCCAGAGACAGCAATAATTCGCCAAATATTAATTTGGGCAAATACGTCCAAAATAAGCGAAATAAGAATGACAAATGCGAAACTAGCCGCTAGTTGTTGTGTGAAAACAGTTGTTTGTGTTAAAAATCCTGGTCCAACAGATGACGTTGCCATTAAAAAAGCGGCACCTAGTAAAACACTCCTCGTCTTTTGTTTCTGTTTAAAATGTTTTTCTGATAAATCTGTTAGTTGTGTTTTCTTTTTCATTTATAATCGTTCCTTCCATTCTGCGACAGATGTTATATTGATATTATTTTTCTCCAATGCTTCTTTGATATTCTTCACAAAACTTAAAGCATACTTCCCGTCGCCATGAATACAAATCGTATGAGCTTTTAAACGAACAGGTACATTTTGTAATGAAGTAACCTGATTTTCTTTAATCATTTGAACGACTTGATCAATTGAATCGTTAATATCTTCAATAACTGCCTTGTCTTGTGAACGCGGTGTTAACGACCCATCTGATTGATAAGTACGATCGCTAAACACTTCATGTGCTGTTGGAAGACCAATCATTTCGCCAGCCTTCGTTAATTCACTATTTGAAAGCCCATACAAAATAAGTGAAGGTGATATATCGTAAACAGCTTGCGCGACTGCCTTAGCAATTTGTGAGTCTTTTGCTGCCATATTATACAATGCACCGTGTGGCTTAACATGTTTTAATGTATGATTAAAAGTTGATAATACCGCTTTCAAAGCACCAATTTGATAGACGACTATATCATAAGCTTCACGAGGCGAAATCTTCATCTCTCGCCTACCAAACCCTACTAAATCTGGCAATCCAGGATGTGCGCCAATTTGTACATGATGTTCAATAGCTGATTCTACAGTTTTTCTCATAACGCTAGGATCACCTGCATGGAAACCACAAGCAATATTAACAGATGTTACATATTTTAAAATTTCTTCATCATTACCGATTTTATATTGACCAAAACTTTCACCTAAATCACAATTTAAATCTACTTGAAACATATAAATTCTCCTTTTCCCTCATTTATTTTAAGGAAGCGATTCCATGATGTGTTTTATTTTTCGGAACTTTCGTTCCAACCATATGAAGATATGTTAGCATAAAATGCATATAATGTTAAGAGAAAAAGAATTAAGTATTTTTAAATAATCTATCATTTGTCTTTGTTTTATAAAAATATTATAATACAATTTAAATCCGATTAACAAAACGTAATTTCCGAATTTTAAAACTAAGGGGTTGTCTACTATTGACTACTTATAATTTTGAAGCGATTATGAGGCCACTAGGAGATTCAGCTATTGTTGTACAATTAAGCACAAATATACATCCAACAGTACATCAAAAGATTATCCAATTAACGGAAATTATTGAAAAAGATCCTTTTACTGGATTTATTGAAGTTGTTCCATCTTACAATAGTGTTACCATATACTATAACCCCATTAAGATTTATCAAACATATACAAAAAAATTCATAACTGTTTATGAAAAAGTGAGCGGTTTCATCGAAAACTATTTGAAACAATTAGGTGATACACCTAATGTCGAAAAACGCCTGATTGAGGTTCCCGTCGTCTACGGTGGAACGTATGGACCTGATCTTGAAGAGGTTGCCCGATCAAACAATTTATCGACAGACGAAGTGATCGCGATCCATTCAAAACCGGAATACTTAGTATATATGATCGGTTTTGCCCCAGGATTTCCATATTTAGGTGGCATGAATGAATCGATAGCAACACCACGCAAAGAAACACCACGTCCCTCCATTCCGAGTCGATCTATCGGAATTGCTGGTAAACAAACAGGTATATATACGTTAGAAACACCAGGAGGATGGCAAATTATCGGCCGTACACCACTTAATTTATTTTCACCTAAAAAAAACCCTCCATCCTTGTTAAAATCTGGTGATAAAATTCGCTTTGTACCTATTACGAGCTCTGAGTATGAAGAGATTAGGAGGGAGCAACATGACGATTGAGATCAAGAATCCGGGATTACTAACGACGATTCAAGATATAGGAAGATACGGGTATCAAAAATATGGTGTCATTGTAAGCGGTGCAATGGACTCCTTATCATTAAGAATCGCCAATTTACTCGTCGGCAACGATGAACATGAAGCAACTTTAGAAATTACACTATATGGCACAACGATTAAATTCAACCAAGACCATTTAATTGCTATTACAGGAGGCAACTTACAACCAACACTTGATAATGAGCCAATTTTTATGTGGCGTCCTATTTTCGTGAGAAAAGGATCTATTTTAAAGTTTAATGGCGCTAAATCAGGTTGCCGAGCATATGTATCAATTGCTGGTGGTTTTCTAATTCCTACACAACTTGGCAGTAAAAGTACGTATTTGAAAGCGCATATCGGAGGTTTTAAAGGAAGGGCATTAAAAAAAGGCGACACGATTAAATGTGGAAATAGATCTGACACCGCCCAAACCTTAATCGAACGAATGCCAAATGCAAAACATTACTTCCCATGGTCAGTCATATATCATGCTTGGTTTTCTTTCTATAAAACAGAAACAATTCGCATATTAAAAGGATCAGAATATGAAAGATTCGATGAGGCAAGTAAACAAAAACTCGTCAATAATCCTTATACTATCTCTCCCCAAGCAGATCGCATGGGATATCAATTAAAAGGCGAAAAATTATGCTTAACTAAACATTTCGAATTACTTTCTGAAGCCGTCACATATGGAACCATTCAAGTTCCGGCTGACGGAATGCCAATTATTTTAATGGCTGATCGGCAAACAACGGGGGGATATCCAAAAATAGCACAAGTCATTTCAGCCGATTTACCAAAGCTTGCCCAAATGCAACCACATCAAAAGATTATTTTTAAAATTGTCTCTCAAAAAAAAGCTGAACGAGAACTTCTCATTCAAGAAGAAAAACTTAAACAACTAACAATCGGCATTCAGACTAAAGTATTATAATTATCGGAGGTTTTACAATGACGCTAGATGAATTAAAACAAATGATACAAGTTATTGAACAGTCAGACATAGATATTTTAAATATTGAAAAAGGAGACTTTAAACTATATTACCAAAAACCAAACGTCCAAAAAGCAACGCTAAATGAAAATCTAATTTTAACACAAAACGATCCGATAACTAAAGAACGAACGAACGACACTCCTGCACCAAAACAACAAGAAGAAAGCGATGTTTACTACATTAAATCTCCAACAATTGGGACGTTTTATACCCGAAGAAATCCAGATGAAGAACCATTTGTGCAGGTTGGAACAATCATTCAAGAAGGTGATCCTGTTTGCGTCTTAGAGGCGATGAAACTTTTTAACGAAGTAACATCAGACGTATCTGGAAAAGTCGTTGACATTTTAGTCGAAGATGGACAAGTCGTTGACTACAACCAGCCACTCTTCGCCATAAAATTAGGTGATGGACATGTTTAAAAAAGTGTTAATCGCAAATAGAGGTGAAATAGCTGTTCGAATTATCCAAGCATGTCATGAAATGGATATTCAAACAGTCGCTGTTTTCTCTGAGGTAGATCGTGAATCATTACATGTAAAGTTAGCCGATGAAGCATACTGTATTGGTCCAGCACCCGCTCAACAAAGTTATTTAAATATCGAACATATATTAAAAGTAGCAACGTTAGCAAATGTCGATGCGATCCACCCTGGATATGGATTTTTAGCTGAAAATAAGAGGTTCGCCAATTTATGTGAAGATATTGGCATAACGTTTATCGGACCGAGCGCAGAAGCTATTGAAAAAATGGGTATGAAAGATGTCGCTAGACAAATGATGAAAAAAGCAAACATACCAATTGTCCCCGGATCAGATGGTGTTATAAAAAACACCGAAGAAGCTATTTCAATTGCTAAAGAGATCGGCTTTCCGGTAATGATTAAGGCAACGGCCGGTGGAGGTGGAAAAGGAATCCGTGTTGTCTACAATGTTGAAGAACTTAAACAAGGTATTGAATTAACACAACAAGAAGCGATGAAAGCTTTTGGAAATGACGGTGTTTATTTAGAAAAATATATCGATAAATTCCGCCACGTCGAAATCCAAATCATTGCTGATCAAAATGGTCATACAATTCATCTTGGTGAAAGAGATTGTACCATCCAGCGTCGCATGCAAAAACTTATCGAAGAAACCCCTTCGCCTGTTATTTCACAAGAGATGCGAGAAAAAATGGGAAATGATGCAGTAAAAGCAGCCCAATCTATCCAGTATGTAGGTGTCGGAACAGTTGAATTTATTTTTGATCATATTCATAATAAATATTATTTTATGGAAATGAATACACGCATCCAAGTTGAACATCCAATTACAGAAATGGTTACAGGAATTGATTTAGTTAGGGAACAATTAAAAATTGCGTCTGGCCAACCTTTACAACTAACACAAGCAGATATACAACTTAATGGCTCATCTATTGAATGTCGTATAAACGCTGAGGACCCTTTAAATAACTTTATACCAACACCTGGAAAAATTAATACTTATATCGCCCCCGGAGGATTAGGGGTAAGAGTAGATACAGCCGTTTATGAAGGTTATACGATCCAACCTTTTTATGATCCTTTAATTGCTAAAGTGATCGTCCATGGAAATAGCCGGGAACAAGCTATTTTAAAGATGCAACGCGCACTTGATCATTTTCAAATTGAAGATATAAAAACGACTATTCCCTTTTTATCTCACATTTTGCGTGATGATGATTTTATAAATGCTTCGTTCGATAACCATTACTTAAAAGCGAAAGATTTTATCAAAAATTAAACTTGAAAAAGACAATCTGATCAGTCATGTTTTGATCCGATTGTCTTTGTTACTTTTTACATAGCCTAAGCATTTTGAGATGTCATAAGCTGCCTGTTTAACTTTCTTTGCAAACATTTTAATGTTCTCTTCAGTATAATGAGCCTCCATACCCGCAATACTAATGCCTGCAATTACTTCGCCTTCATGGTTAAATATAGGCGCAGCAATAGCACATGTATGATCTTCTAACTCTGAGCAACTTAATGTATATCCTTCTTTCCGAGCTCGTTCAATTGATTGATAAAGCTTATGTTTATCTGTAATAGTCCCAGACGCATATTGTTGCAATTCCGTTCTTCTTAAATAATCATGAATATCATCATCAGACATAAACGACAATATGATTCGTGAACATGCACCAGCATAAAGCGGGCTTTTTCTACCGATAGCCGTATATAAACGAACTTTTTGTTTCAAATCAATTTTATCGATATAAACCGCTTGATCACCTTGACAGACAATTAAATTAATAGCCTCTTCAACATCTTCATGTAATTCTTTCATAATAGGATGTGCAATGGTTCGTATATCTAATCTTGATGAAACTAACGAGCCAAATTTAAGGAAAATCAGGCCAAGTCGATATTTTGCATCTGACCCCTTCTCCAAAAAGCCGATCTCTTCTAACGACATAAGCATCCGGTAAACAGAAGTTTTAGGCATGCCTGATAGCTCAATAATTTCTTGAAAGGTCAACTCAGGATAATCAATAAATAAATTTAGTATTTCTAAAGAGCGAACAACCGTTTTATTTTTATACATTGCTATCAATAGACCTTCTTTCAATTTCTATTTTATGAATGATAACGGTGTGTTCATTTTATCATAAAATATTATTTTAAGATATGCGTCGCGTTCTTAGTATTAAGCTGTTTAATAATAAAAATTTTATGATCTATATGAATGGAAAAGCAATTGATTACAGAAGTCCAATACAAAATCCGCTACTTTTAAAAGTAGCGGATTTTTCAGGGGGATTTTTAGTTACTATTCCCAATATTATCCATGTTTATTCGTCTACACACTAAATAAAATGCCAATCTTGCTAATTGTCTAGATAATATACAAACTAAATATAATACACATAAAAAATTATGAATATAACTTATTCAATCACATTCACTTCAATAACGTCTTTAACTTGTATATTGATATCGTTTAACGTGATTTGCCCATTGATATGATCGATATACAATACATATCCTTTAACCGTATGAATGTGATGGTCTTTAAAATATGTGATTTCTACTTCTAAATCATTTTGCAGAGCGGTTTGTAACACTAAATCATTTTCTAATTTTTGTTGTTCATCGACTATCGGTTTTTCTATATATTCATCTTCTACAAAAACTTGCTCAATCATTTCCGCATGTTCCGGAAGTAAAAATGGCTTCCACTTTATGTTACCACGATCTTTGATACTCATTTATATCACCTTTCGTACATTTTCTACAGGAACAAGTGCTAAAACATGATCAAGTTTAAACTTCCGCGTAGATTTTCGTAAAAAACAATAAGCCGTAAATGAGTCGCTATTGGCTTTAAATATTTTTACACGTCTTTTCGTCATTCGTCCGTTTCCATCAACATAAATCATTTCTACAATTTGACGCCGCTCGATCGATTGCATAATCATTTTGAGCACATATGTTCCCTCCTCTACTTCAGTATATGCGAACGCTTGTTCTTTATACAAGAAAAAATTAATGTTAAATTACTTCCATCTTTAGGAAAACACGTCACATATATTTGTTGCACCGAAAATTTAGACATTGGAATATGAGAAATTGTAGATACATCTAAGGCTTTACATGAAGATGTTGCAGATAAACGATGATATTTTTATTTCGCTTCTACGACAATATCAAATAATCGTTGAAGCCAATGACTAGAAAATAAATGCTCGCATGAGGTTACGGGAAGATGCGTCTATAAACTCTTCGAAAAGATAGAATAATTTATTTTAAAGGTAAATCGCGAAAAATTTCTCTAGTCATATAGCGAAGATGTTAAAGTTGATGCTTTCCTACTTTAAAAATAATTGAGTGTTGTACCATGATATGCTTCTGAAATTATTATACAATAAAATTATTTTGCGAACAGGAGTTCTTATAAGTTTTTTAAATAGTTAACCATTACAAATCAGACCATAATATTTTAATCCCACTAAGTTCAGATATAATCTCTTTTCCTTCTAACACCATTTAATCATTTTCCCTTCAATACATTTTAAAAAAGCTCTGCTAATGATGCTTGTGTTTTATTATTTTTAGATATCATCATAAAATAGCCATATGATCTGTCTTTTCATAATTTTTTATAAAAACAGTCATACGGCTATTCTTTTTACACAATTATATGGACTTTATCGACTTATAAAACAACTTTCATATATTAAGTGTATAATTGTTAAGTTTCTTGAATTTCTTCAAATAGTTCTATTTTATCAAAACTTTTTTTTGATTCTTCTTGATTACCATTAGTATTTTCTTTTGTTGTAATTGGTTTTACATGCTCAATAATTGATTGTTTTGATCGGTTTAAAACTAAACGTGCTACGTCGGGTCTTGCATAATGACCAACAGAGTCTGCAGCAAATTTTGATAAAATAATTTGAGACAAATCCAAATCACCGTATAAAATCTGTTCATCGTCTGTCACTGGTCCTGAAATATATTGACCTCGTGAATCAATAATTGCACTCCAACCCCCACCTGTTTGAATCATATCTGGTTGATTTGTTAGACCTAAAATATCAATTGTCTCTTGGTCTATTATAGATTGTACATTGATCACAAAGGTTTGATTTGCCGCCGCATGATGTCTCGCTGCTGCCTCTGTCCATGAATTGAATATCTCAGATTGAGGATCATGTTTAAGCGCTGAAATAGCTGGCCATGATGCAATATGAATTTGCTCACCTAAAGCAGCTAATGAATATCTAACTAAGTCCATTGAATGTTCCCAACAAATTAATCCACTTAAATTCCCGAATGGAGTTTCATAAACATCTAAATCACTTCCATCCCCTCTCCCCCAAATGATTCTCTCTACATTAGTAGGTTGTAATTTTCTATGTTTGCCAATAATCTCCCCACTATCGTCAAAAAATAATAACGTATTATATAATGTTCCATATTCACGTTCATTAATTCCCATCACAACATAAGCACCAGCTTTTCTTGCGGCTTCTCCTATCCGACCCGTTGTTTCGCTTGGAATTGTAACTGAATTTCTAAATAACAGCTCATAAAGATGTGCTCCTGTTTTTGGGGTATGTGTCCAAATCCAAAAAGGATAACCAGGAATATATGTTTCTGGAAACGCTATCAATTTTGCGCTTTTTTCTCCGGCTTCTTTAATTAAACTGCAAGCTTTGTTTGTCGTGCCTTCCCTGTCTAAGTAAACTGATGACGAGTGGACAGCTGCAACTTTTACTGTAGGAAACTCATCGCCTTTTCTAATAAAAACATCGCTCATGACTATTCCTCCTTTTATATTTATATTCAAAATTATAAAATGATCTTATATTGTTTTATTATATTTATCAATTTAATTTTGCATACTATGCAACCTCTAAAAGTTTTTAGAATAATGGTAAAAGTTTTAATTTATTTTTAATTCTTCGTTTTTATATAGAATTAAAATACTACCTAAATAAAATATAAAGTCACTATAAATCCACATATCATTAAGATTGACCAAAAATATGAGCACAATCATATTATTAAGAAATAAATCTCCAATACTTAAATATTCAAAAAATTTTTAAAGACATACATAGATCCAAATTAATTTTATGATTCATATAGTGAACTTTAAAATGATTTCACCATTCCACCATCTATCAATATTGATGTGCCAGTCATATAAGAACTTACATCTGAAGCTAAAAATGCTACAACTGCTCCAAATTCTTGTGGATCTCCATATCTATTTAATGGAATTTCCTTTTTTGATTGCTCTTGAATTTCTTTAACACTTAAACCTTGTCTATCAGCATTAATTTTATCTAGATATTTCACACGATCAGTTGCAATTTTTCCAGGAGCAACTGTGTTCACATGAATATTATATGGAGCCAATTCATTAGATAAAGATTTTGACAGTCCTAAAACTCCAGCTCGAAATGTATTAGATAATATTAAATCTGGAATAGGTTGTTTAATTGAAGTAGAGGCTAGGTTAATAATTTTTCCATAGTTTTGCTCTTTCATATATGGGAGAACCTCTTTAATCATTCTTACATAACTTAATAAATTCAATTCAAAGGATCTATGCCATTCCTGTTCATTTAATTCTTCAAATTTTCCACTAGGTGGACCACCTGAATTATTTATTAAAATATCAATTCTTTGATACTTATTAATAGTAAATGCAACAGCATTATGAATGTCCTCTTTTTTTGTAATATCACATATAACGTAATCAACTCGATTATTGAAATTTAAATTTATATCCTCCTTTACTTTTTTCAGTTCCTCTCTATTTCGACCAGAAATAACTACGGTGGCTCCTTCTTTGGCAAGTTGCATAGCACACGATTTTCCTAATCCTCTACTGGAAGCACTTACAAAAGCTACTTTATTTTGCAATTTAAAATCCATAAAATACCTCCAATATTTTCTCGATCTATCTGTTACTATAGTTATAAATCAATCTTGGTTTTAACTTATCATGGATATATCTCATTTAAAGTATTAAAATAATAATTGATGCTAGTATAGTTTTACGAACATGTCTTAGTTAAGTTATTAAAATCACAATTTGTCCAATAAAAAAACTTGATAAACGTTGCACTAATGATTTTTTAAAATAGTAGTTGACCTACACCACTCGGAACAAAAAGTAAAAGAATTAAGTGATGAATATGACATATCTGGAGTAACCATTTATGATAGGATTAAAAGATATTCAGTTCTGTGAATCTAGAAGACGGATCTTCAATTTCTATAGAAGAATATGGTTCTTACAAAACAAATACACAAACTATAACAAGAAAATAAAATTTTAAAAAAGCAAGGGCTAAGGTAGATAATACTGTCATAACTGACTTTATCCATCAATAAAAAGAAAATCATCCGATACAAAAATGTGTTAAATTATTGATGTATCAAAAATCGCATACTATTAAATCTTAAATGCAATCGCTTCCAATCGTGATCGATAAAATTATGAAATAACTCAAAGAATAGTTGAAATCTATCAATAAAGTAATAGCCGTTATGGCACACTTAAAGTCCACCATATATTAGTCGAGAAAGATTATTGATTCCAGTTATTAATGGAAAAACCCAAATACGATCAATTACCGAGAAAAAAGTTTTGTTCGACCTAAAAAATCTATTAACGAGACTGAAAACATTTGAAATCGATATTTCTCGCTGAATACACTCAATGAAAAATAAGTCGAACAATGTCAACTAAACTTGTGAGAAAAACTTTAGTAAATGCGAATCATACAAATACTAGATGATGGATTAATCTTTCATTCAGACTTGGCTCTCAATAAACAAAAGTAAATTTGGATGGACTGTTAAAATACTTAATATGACACACTTTTCAGTTATAAAAGAAGTCCTTATGATAATGTCTATATCGAACTCTTTTCAAGCTATTTTAAAGAAAGAAGAAGCGGGTCTCATTCATTATCTTGATTTTGAATCAGCTAAATTTTTCTTACTTCAATATACAAAAGATTGGTATAACCGTAAAAAACTTACAGAAGTATTGATTATAAAACATCCCAAGAAATAAAAATTTTCACGCTTACCGTTGTATGATTAATTTGAATATAGATTCAATTGCGCGAGCTTTATGTGGAGATTCGAGACACGATATCCTTTGACGGCATGACAGTATATTTAAGTGATCTAGAGAAGTCATGTCCGCAGAATCTCCATATCAAGCTCTAAACCAGTTGAACATAAATAATTTTCAAGGAACAATTTGAAACTTGACTTTCTTATTTTCAAAATATTGAAGTAGATCCAATACTAGTTGTCAAGTGTTTTTATACACTATAATACTTAATCTTATAGGTACTTTACGTACTAATCATAACCTCTGCATAATCCTTTTCCACGGCTATTTGATATCGACAACATTAACTAGTTAGACTCGAAGATCTAACTCTTTATTGTAAAGAGTTCAGGTACTGATTATCAGAAAAATTAGACAGAAATTATATTATCATTCAAAAAACTTACGTAATACACAATTGAATTTTTCCACTTCCTCAAGCTGTGGATTATGTCCACTGTTTTCAAAAGGAATTAAATGTGATCCAGCGATCGTCGAAGCTAAGCGTCTTGCACCTGAGTAACGCTGCTTTTTGTCATGTATCCCATGCAAAATAAGAGTCGGTGTTTTGATGCTATCAAGCTGCGATTCAAGGTCTAAATGTTGAAGGTCACGCCCCAACATTTTTTCAGCATAAATTGGCCACTGAAGCATGATGTTAATCACTGCTTGTCGAGTACTTTGGCCAGGGTCATTATGAAAGAAGGTCTGCGCGACAAGATTTGTTCTCGCTTCGATTTTGTTTTTCGCCATGTCGTTCATATGAGTGTCCCATAAATTTGTAGAAAAGCCCCCACGTATTTCATCACCACCAACAAAACGTGGTCCACTATTTACAAGCACGAGGCGCCGGGTTGTCTTCGAGTTGTTTAAAGCATAAAGAATACCAACATAACCACCAATCCCGTGACACACGAGATTTATCGGATTCGTAATCCCAATATGATCTAGTAATATTTCAACATCATTTAGGAAGCGTTGAATTGTGTGTCCATGAGCAGGTTTGTCGCTTTGACCATGACCTCGAAGATCAAGGGTAATCGTATGAAAATCATCAGCTAAGTCGAATACTTGTTGTTCCCAAATCTCGTGGCTCATGCCACCTCCATGGATGAAGACGACTGGACTACCTGCCCCGAATTGTTCATAGTATAGTCGCACACCTGGTTCAACTTCGCAGTATGCCATATACCTAAATTCCTCCTTATATGAAAAGTGTGGTTATAAGATAACATTTTAACAACCGCCCTTTAGCGTCGCCCAACGATGAACTGTCTTAAATTAATTAGCACTAATAAGACTCTATTTATAGTAATGTTCCATAGTCATTTTCTCCTATCTATGATCTATGCTATAACTATATTCAAAGCTCTATAGATTCAAAATATATGCGATAATATTTTAAATAATTTTGTTGAAAACTGAAAAATTGCACTTTTCTTAAGATTATATTTACTCTTCCAGGGCACTCTTAATTTTGGAACCAAATTCTTTATCAGCTTTTAATATTTTATCCCACATCGTATCACGTGCTAATTTAGTTAATTCATCCGCGTCTTGCTCATTTAACTCGACAATCTCAGCCCCTTGCTCTTTCAATTTTTTCCTGTTTTCAGTTTCTAATTTATCAAAATACTCTACCATTTGTTCTTCAATTTCTTCTGCTGCCTCGTTGAATATATCCTTTACATCGTCAGGTAAATTATCCCACGCATCTAAGTTCATTAAGCCAATTATATCAAATTGATAGAAACCGGGATCTACCATATATTCCGTTAGCTCATCCCAACCAAAATCTTCAAGCCCAAAACCTGGCCAACCATAACCGTCTACCGTCCCCCTTTGTAATGCTGTATATATCTCATCAGGATTTAGTGAAACAGGCTCAGCTTCTAGAGATTCAAGTACATCTTGATAAGTTTCTGACGATCTCATCTGTAATCCTTTAAAATCTTCCAAAGATTCAACTGGTTTTGTCGTATAAAAGTGAAACTTCACGTTAGGGGATGACCCTCTTAACAAAAATCGGCTGTTAGCCTGCTTAAAAGCATCATTCCAAAGATCAGTCACATTATTCTGACGTTCCTCTTGCCCTGTCATGTTTGAAAGTTGCATAGCATTAGCCGTTGGGACAAGAGAGGCCATATAATTTGCTGGTATCCATGAAATATCAATCGAACCATTTTTCAATGCCTCGGGTTGTTGATCTTTGGGCACAGCTTCTGGTCCGCCTAGGTATTCAATATGCACCTTACCTTCACCTAGTTCATTAACTTTATCGATAAGGGCAAACAATCCAGCATTATCTGGGGCATTTTCTTCTAACGCTGTAACTGCTTTCAATTCAAGTGCCTTACCATCTTTACTATCATTACCCGGACCAATTGACTTCTCAGAATCAGCAGATTCACAACCTATGTGAAAAATAAACACAATCAATAGCACAACAAATGTTATCATTGATTTTTTAATTTTCAATTTAATATTCCTCCATTCCTTCTATAGTTTTCCATAAAATTAATTTAGTCTAGTTGTAATTTCGTTTCCTTCTATCATCACAAATCTAAAATCGACTCCTACTTTTTATGAAAAATATTCTTTCACCCCTCTCTGTAAAATTTAGATGTTTATATAGTTTTTGAATAATTTATATTTCAAAGTCTTTTATAGAATGAATATAGTAAATTTTCCTCACATACCAAATCTCAATAAAGGTCTATAGAATATAAACTAAGTGATAGAATTTAAACTTGACTTTTGAACCTCGAAAGATTGGTAATATCTGTGATAGTATAATAGCCCGTTTAGCTAATTAACTTCGACTCACAGTTTTGAGATAAAGTAAATAAAAGATTTCTCGTTCTGTAAGTTCGGGAGAAACGTTTCATTCTTGTATTCCATTTAATCATCCCATTGTTGTTCAGACTGATTCGAATTAAATTGTTGAATTTTTAAATAATTAATACTCCACTGGATATTGTCTTCTGCATCGTCATAAAAAATTCTGGTTATTAGGGTATAGACTTTAAAATTTATATTTCGTTATATAGTTTGTATGAATTAAATCAATATGTTTACTATAGGCTTAAAGTTCAATATAATAATCACAGCAATAATGCCACAGAGCACGTACGGATATGCAGATTTCCAAATATCGTTCATCGTAATATTTTTAGGAGCCACTCCTTTAAATGTAAAGAGAAGCATTCCCACTGGGGGAGTTAGTAACGATACCTGTAAAACCATCAGCATTAATATCCCAAACCAAACCTGTTCAATATTAAGACTGGTTACAACTGGCATAAAAATTGGAAGTGTCATCATCATGATGGAAATTTCTTCAATGAACATGCCCAGGAAAAAAACAACAACAAGCATACAAACTAAAATCCATAAAGGGCTTAACGGAAGATCTGAAATAGTTTGAAGTAGTTGTCTGCTCGCTCCACTGAAGGCCAATACATTACTAAAAGCAGTTGAACCAGCAACGATAATCAAAATCATCGAAGAAATCTTCACAGTGGAAAGTACCGACTTTTTAATAATATTCCAACTGAGGTTTCCTGTTATCCAAGCTAGAAGAAACGAAGCCAGTGCACCAAATGCGGCAGCCTCTGTAGGCGTTGCAACCCCAAGATATATAACACCTATTGTTATAACAATCACCACTGCCAAGGGAAGCACATGTTTAACAGTACTCAATAAAATTTCATAAAATTTATATTTTTTCACCTCCTCTTTCGGGGCAAGTTCTGGATTTAGCCAACACCGAACGATTATATAAGAAATGTAAAGTCCTGCCATCAGTAATCCCGGGAGAAAACCCGCAACAAGTAAATCTCCTACAGGAATGCCGGATATACTGCCGAATACAACTGTTAAAGAACTAGGAGGAATCATCATTGCAAGACTACCTGATGCAACAATTGGACCAACAATCATTGACTTATGGTATCTTTTTTGTTGCATTTGCGGAGCTAAAACTGACCCGAGCATACCTGTATTCGCAATTGACGAGCCACTTAGACTTGCAAATAAAGCTCCTGTCACAATACTCAGGACGCTAAGTCTACCAGGTAGCCTGCCTAACCATTTTTCAATTGCATCTAATGCTTTCATTGCAAGACTTGAATTGAAAAGAAATTCACCCATTAACACAAACAAGGGAACTGGAGTTAATGACATCACAGCTAGTGAATCATAAATATTCCCAATTAATAAAGTGCCTGAGTTTTCTCCCATGACAAAGTACATACTAATTAAATCAATTAGCAAAAATGAAATTGCAACAGGAATACCTCCAAAAAAGGCTATTAACAAACTAGCGAATAGCAAAATTACAATAATCCACCAAGCCAATTCAATCCCTCCTCTTCACCGAAATCTAGGTAACGTCACGAAGTTTGTGTAACTTTATAAGATATCCTAAAAATTTGAGGATGGGATACACCTAATCCTCTTAACCCTCGTAGATGAGTGAAAATTTTATTCATCGAAATAAATCTGTTTGACTATACCTTACTTTAAACATATCTTGAAGCAGGCCTCTTGCTATGACTTAACCATATTTAGTCTCTCTATTACTAATTACGTTACTTCAATTTATAATTCATTTGAAAATCTACGTTTATAATTGATTAATCATTTTCACTGACAAATTTGAGAAGTTTGTATCCCTTAAACAGCAATACACTGTTGGTCTACCTTGTTATAAACCGATTTCATTAAACCCTATAGATCAGGAAGGATACCAAGAATATCAATCATCACTTTATTTCTACGAAAGTAAGTATTATTCATCATCTATGTGTAATTATTCTATTGATTACACGTATCCTAATACTTTTATAAAATATTCGTATAACGACCTGCTAATCTATTGATTACAACGTTAACATAAAACAACTGACTCTCTGAAGTTCTTATAACAATCCCCAAGGATGATAAAATTTATTGTGACTATAATTGGTATTAAATGTCCATGAGTAATAGTTATTCTTCATGCATGATCCTTTAAATTGACTTATTTGTGCTCAAGATCATCAAATGGATTCTAAGATTATTTTGTTATACTTTGAGACGTGGCAGTATTTTTATATATTTTTTTAAATTCCGTAAATACCCTACCACATCATTTGTGCCAAAGAATTCATATAAGCTATTTCATGCCATTTTACTTGTAGTTTTTTTCTTTAGGAATTTTAATCATTTCCAGTGTCTTGCTTAAAAAGCTAACTGCCATGAGGAAGAAACCGATGGTGATAATCAAATATAATAAGTACTTTGGGGTGTGCAATATATCTACAACGATCTCGTTCGAAGCATACGAACTGATAGTATTTTTTAATCCATACCATGATAATAAAATTGTTACTAAAAAAGAAAGTCCATTTGTAAAAATAGCATGAAAAACCTTTCCTTTTCCTTTGAAAAATGTAGATAAAAGATCTACACTTACATGGCCATTGGTCCTTGATAAAAGTGGACTTCCAAGAAACGTGATAAGTAACAAACTGTATACGCTAAGTTCTGTAACCGTAGCTACTGCATGTCCTAATAAATAACGAGAGAGTGAAGCACCTGTAATTGCTACCATCATTACTAATATAATTACTCCTCCTATTAAGGCAAGGTATTCTGTCAATTTAACATTAATCCGATAGATTTTCTTTATTAACCAAGAAAATAGATGCATTATTCTTCCCCTCATTTCATACACACTACGATGATTTATAACAAAACTTAATTTTCCTCTTTTTTATAACTTTGATGCTACCCTAGTTTCATGGACACATCTTAGTTAAGTCCTTACAATAATATTCAAGGAGGATGTGTTCGATGAAACAAAGGAATACAGGCAAACGGTTTAATGATGATTTTCGTAAAATGGTTGTTGACCTTTATCATTCTGGTCGGGCTGCCATTTCTCATCGATCCTTTTCCATAGTCTTAGGTGCATCTGGATCAATACGCTTTCCTGGGAACTGAAAAGCATCACTGAAAACTGCTGTAGCTTCACTTACTGAGCGAATTCCTTTAACTCTTTTGTTTTGTGAATCCATGACTTATTCCTCCCCATTTTTATTTCATATAATTAAAATTTGTTCCAAATTTTCATCTCAGCTCAAAATACCACATGGCATAAGAGGGATTGAGCGCTAAGCATATTAATAAGCTCAAAATGTGCATATTAAATAACCATAGATTACAACTTAGAGAGTTATCACTCCCTAAGTTGTAATAGACATCCGTGAAAACTAACAGTTTTATTTTCTTATAACCACACTTTTAAAAAGGATATTCACGATCCTCTTTTTGCACAGAAATCCACTTCATTGTAGTAAATTCATCTAATACCCATTTCCCTCCAAAGCGACCTATCCCTGAATTCTTTTCGCCACCAAATGGAATTGTCGGCTCATCGTTAACAGTTTGATCATTAATATGGGTCATGCCACTTTCAATCTGTTTGGCCAATTCGGAACTTTTATTGAGATCCTTTGAAAAGATGGCCGAACTTAGTCCATAATCAGTATCATTGGCGAGCTGAATGCCCTCTTCGTCTGAATCAAATGGAATTAGCGTGGCAACAGGGCCGAATATTTCATTTTGCGCTATCGTCATGTCATTGGTTACATTCGTAAACACAAAAGGCGTTATCACGTTTCCGATACGCTTACCTTCAAGGGTTGCAGTTGCCCCCTCCTGTTTTGCGGTTTCGACCAAGTTCATGATTTTTTCTATTTGTTTTTCATTTATAATTGGACCGATAATATTTTTCGGGTCTTTTGGATCTCCATATGGAAGCTCAGACACTTTTTTCGTTAGCTGTTCCGCAAATTCATCATAAATACTTCGATGGACAAAAATGCGATTAATTGCCATACATATTTGACCTTGATGAATGAATCTTCCAAACACCGCTGCCTGAACAGCCTGTTGGACATCGGCATCCTCCAATACGACAAGCGGACTGTTTCCACCTAGTTCTAAAGCACACCGCTTCAAATGTTTTCCTGCTAAAGCGCCAATGTGACGACCAACCGCAGTCGATCCGGTAAATGAAATAAAGTTGGGAACTGGATGCTCTACAAAGTAATCGCCAATGTCAGAAATATCGGTAATAATCAAGTTCAAGATTCCTTTTGGTAAACCAGCCAATTCGAAAACCTTTGCTATAACGGATCCACCTGTAAATGCTGTCTGCAAATCAGGTTTTAAGACTACTGCATTTCCCATGGCAATCGCTGGGGCAACAGAACGCATTGACAAATTAAGTGGAAAGTTAAACGGACTAATCACACTGACCACACCTACCGGAAAGCGATAAATCCGGTTTTCCTTACCTGGTAAAGCGGAAGATTCTATTTTTGGCTCCATCCGATGAGGATAGCTCTTTGCTTCATGCATGACATCCATGGCAAGTTGAAATTCCGTATTGGCTTTGAGCACAGTTCCCCCGGTTTCGCGAGTAATAATGTCAACAATTTCCTCCTTGTTTTCTTTCATAATCTTAATCGCTTTTTCTATCACAGCGACTTTCTCTTCTTTTGTAGTTTGAGCCCATTGTTTTTGGGCTGATTTCGCCGCTTGATAGGCTTTATCAATATCATCTTTACCGGCCAAGTTAATCTTAGCAAATTCACTGTTGTCATATGGGTCTTCAATAATTGCTTCTTTTCCCAAAGTACCTTCTTGCCAATTTCCGTCTATAAATTGCTTGTTCACATCTGTAAAAACCGTTGTATTCAACTTCATGTCGTATTCCTCCTTGATTATTAATATATTTTTGGTTTTCTTTAAACCAGATAACCCAAAAGACTTCTCTGTAAATGCAAATCACTTATCCTGTATGATTTTTATCTATCTCCTTTGTATGTTTCCCTGTAAAAATCTACGATGATCTATCTAGACAATGAACAAACCGGTAAATTACAGTAGGGAAAATGGTAAATGAAGTATATGAATGTAACCGGATTCATTTCTCTATAACCATTTCCCATATTGGCCACATAGCGACATTGTTATTTCTGAATTTATTAAACGATTGTATTGCTTTGGACTCACCTCCTTACTTTAAAAGAAATGTTTGTCAGTACTATGCTATTTGCTTGTCATTATTTATTTTTGACGGTGCAGTTTCTTTTAAACCGAAACCAACCAATGCACAAATTAATGCCCCAATGGCTGCAATCCATAATGGTGCTGCTAATCCGAATGAATCTGCCATCATTCCCGCAAATGTCGGTGCAACGGTACCACCCATGATTTCTCCAACAAGCTGAATTAATCCGATGGCTGTTGCAACTATACCAATTGGGAGAGATTCACCTGGTATAACAGCCATGAACATCGGAAAAATACCATTTCCAGTTGTCAATAAAAACATCAGTGTAAACATTCCCCATGTCGGAAGTTGAAGATAAGCCAATATTAGAGGTGACAAAATAGCAATAAATGAGAAAATGATTACTGTCGGTTTACGGCCTATCTTATCCGATACAATTGGGAGGAGAACCATCCATATAAAAGATCCAAGTCCAACACCTGCCATGATGACACTCATTTGTGACGGTGTATAGCCGACTTCCACAAGATAGGTCGGTGCAAACGTTGTATACGCAAACAACCAAGTCATAAAGAATATGGAAATAATGACACATAGCCAAATATTTCTCTCTTTAAATACTTTGATGTACTCTTCCCAATTTACCCCTTTTTTTTTCCTTATTGTTGTTGTCAGAAGGCTTATGATCCCTCATAAAAAGCCAAAGGATAATCGCCATAATAATTCCAGGAACTGACATTACAAAAAATGATACTTGCCAAGAGAATTTTACTGCTAGAAATGTTGCAAATAATGGTGTTAACGTTGCCCCAATCAATTGTGCTGACCCCTGTACAATTCCCGCATTAACCCCACGACGACCTGGTGTAGATTCCTTTCTTATTGTCGCTTGTGCTATGGGAAGTACAGGGCCCTCAGAAATTCCCATTATAGTGCGAGCAATTACTAGTGTTGCAAAGTTCCTAGCCAAACCAGAAAGAATTGTACAAAAGGAAAATACAAACGTAGCAGGAACCAAAACCTTCTTACTTGACCCAATTAAATCAGATACAGAACTAAATATATAACCACCCAACGCCCAAGAGATAGCCAAAGTTGAAGCTACTAATCCCATTTGAGTATTTGTAAGATGTAAATCTTCATTAATGAATGGGAATAAATACACTACACTCAAACGTTCCATAAATACTATTCCAAATGTAAAAAACATCATTAACACAATCCCATTTTGGTAATTCCAAATGCGAGACATTTTCTTTTGTTCCATGAATAACCTCCTATTATTAATAAATTAAAACTCGATATCTTAACAAATAAGCAATCTACTAAAAGGCACAGAATCGATAATTATTTTTTTATTATTTACTTCCTAACTAATCACCCCTTTTAATAATAGTGATTATAAATTCCATAATTACTTGAGTGCTTATCTATATATATAGAAGATCTAGATATGGCTAGGCTCTTACATTATTTAGTCTGAATCTTGAATTTGACATGCTTTCAATTGTTCAAAAAGTATAATTTTTTATTTGATCAGCAATGATCTTTATTTCCTTAATTTAACGGTGTTCTTTGATACCATGGACGGACTCTTTCAAATGCAGCAGATGCACGTAGGACTGTCATTTCGTCTAATCTTCTTCCGATAATTTGCAAACCTACTGGCAGACCATCTTCCGTATATCCAACTGGAACTGTAGCGGCCGGTTGTCCAGTCAAATTTAAGGGAGATGTTAAAGCGATAAGATCGAAAGGTTTAATATCTGTATTATTTTCGATTTTCTTAGGAAAATCGGAACCTAATTCGAATGCAACACAAGGTGTAGTCGGAGTCAATATTAGATCATATCTCTCCATAAACATTCTCATTTTATTATATAAATACTGGCGCTCCATCCTTGCACTTGTGATATCTTCAGCAGACCAATTCATTTCTAAAATATCTTCTAAAGAGTCACTTAGAGCTCCGGAATTTTTCTTGCGAATTGTCCTTAATCCCTTGAGATCTGTATTATTGGCAACAATTGTCCAAAATGTATTTCCAATGTTATCCAGATTAAAATTAACTTCTTCTACTTTGCATCCTAGTTCATCATTAAAAACGCTAACTGCGCGTTTTGTAATTGCTCTCACCTCATGATCTACCGAGGCGTATCCCCAATCCGGTGTCCAAGCAATCTTTAATCCTTCTATGTCTCCTTTAAGAGCATCCAGATAATTTATACTTTGACTAGGAAGAGAGTGGCGATCGCGTATATCTTCTCCCACAATGATAGAAAGTACTAATGCACTATCTTCTACAGTTTTTGTCATCGGACCAATACATTCTAAAGACTCCCAGCTACTGGCTCCTGGTTTTTCCGGAACACGACATCCTGGAAATAATGGAACTCTGCCAAATGTAGGTTTTATACCATATATTCCGCAGAAAGAACTTGGAATTCTGATTGACCCACCACCATCGCTCCCTATAGCTAGCGATCCCATATTAGCTACTACCGATGCTGCTGCACCACCACTAGATCCACCGGGTGTTCTTTCTAAATTCCAAGGATTTCGGGTTGTTCCAAAAACAGAATTGTATGTTACACCATTGTATCCAAATTCAGGAGTATTTGTCTTTCCAATGATTATGGCACCAGCTTGACGAAGACGTTCAACAACTACATCATCTTCTTTAGAAACATAATCTGAATAAATGGAAGAGCCAAAGGTTGTTTTTAAGCCTTTTGATTCAATTAAGTCTTTTATAGAAACTGGAACTCCGTGTAAAGGACCAAGTAAAGTCCCTTTAGAAAGCATATGATCTGCACGCTCCGCATCATCGATGGCAGATTTGGACAAAGTACAATATGCATTAACCTTAGGATTGATTTCTTCAATCTTGTTGAGCATCGCCTGAACAACTTCCTTGGAGGATATTTTTCTTTCTCGAATTAACCGTGCCTGCTCTGATCCAGTCATTAAACAAATGTCGCTCGTCATCATTGTTTCTCCTTTCCTTATAGTAGCTCAATGAATCACTTTATTTTTAATAACAATTTAAAATGTTAAAGTTAACTACAAATTGCATGGCATGTTCCAACTAAATAAAATTTAACAACAGATTACACTCCACAATTCGTAACTTTATTCATTTATTAATTCATCTTTTAGTTCATTTTGAAGTTCAGCTCTTTTTATTTTTTCATTCGGAGTTAAAGGAAATTTTTCTCTGAATACAATTTTGTCAGGAACTTCATGATTAGCCACTTTTCCTTTAATAAAAGCTTTCATTTCTTCTTCTGTCGTCTGTTCACCAGATTTAAGCCGAATTGCCGCACAGATCATATTCCCAAGATCTGCATCAGGTAGGCCAACAATGGCAATTTCCATCACCTTTGGATGAGTATAATAAATATCTTCCATTTTGCTAGGAAAAATATAATAACCATCACGAACGATCAATTCATTTTTTCGTGCAACAAAACGAACGTATCCTTTCTCATCTATCGTTACAAGATCTCCTGTATAAAACCAACCATCTTCATCTATAGATTCATCGGTTTTTTCTGGCATTTTATAATAACCTTTCATTAAGCCAACGCCACGACAATCTAGCTCCCCTATTTCACCCACTGCAACTTCACATCTTTTTTCGTCTGTCACTTTTAATTCGACACCCGGCCAAGCCTTACCAACCGTTTCAGATCTTACGGTATCGTCATCTGAAAAATCCGTTAATGTCAATGTCGGCGAAGTTTCTGTCATACCATAACCGACCATGATATTACATCCCATCTCTTCTCTAATTCTTCGAATGATCTCCTCAGGACAAGGAGCTGACGCCATTTCGCTCGTTCGAAGCGAGGATAAATCATATGATTTAAAAGAAGGATGATTTAATTCTTGGATAAACATCGCAGGAATACCAGGATGAAAAGTTATTTTCTCCTGATCAATAAGTGACAATGCTGTTTCAGGAGTATACGTTTCCATCAAGACAATTCTTGCACATGAAGCAATTGTTCTTAGTGTCATTGTAACGCCCATCACATGATATAAAGGTGCAGGCATTAAAAATACATCATCAGAAGTACAATACGTTGTTTCCGCACCCATTATCGCTTGATATACCAAGTTCTTATGAGTTAACATTACCCCCTTTGGGGGGCCAGTTGTCCCAGAAGTATAAAGTATTCCAAAAACATCCTTTTCAGGAAAAATATCAACTTCAGGAACTGGGTTTATGCTACCTTCTTCTAACAGTTTTTTATAATTGATCATATTTTCCATTTCAAAACGTACAGTAATTAGATGATCTAATGAATCAACGTCCATCCCAATACTACCAATTTTCACTTTTTGTACAATATTAAGAATACTATTTGTAAAAAATATTACTTTTGCCTTAGAATCCTTTAAAAAGTATGTTATTTTTTCTTCACTGTATTTTGGGTTTATAGGTACAAGCACTGCTCCTAGCTTGGCAACCGCAAAAAATATTACAATATATTCGTGCCAATTCGGCAAGCATACCACAACTCGATCACCCTTCTTGACCCCTATATATGTCAAACCTGAAGCTAAGGCGTTTGCTTCCTGATGGAGAGTCCGATAATTGAGCCGTCTATATCCATCAAATATTACCTCTTTGTCAGAATTATTGATAGTAGCATGATCTAGCAGTATGGAAATTGGTAACTCAAAACGATTTTCATCCAAGTTCATCCTCCTCTCTCATATGAAAAGGTAAACTACCAATATTATGAAAGTTTCTCTTGAAAAAAATCCTCTATGTGATCAAAAATCCAAAGTTTATAATACTCTTGAATTTTTTCTTTTTTATTATGTGAAGCTCGATACTCTGCCAAATGATAGCCATTATCATCCAAATGATTGCGTGTCAGAAAACCATGTCCCAATTTTTCTATTAGATAGAGGGAAACTTCATTTCCCTCATCGGCCAAAGCTTTATATAATAATTCACTTTGATGCGAAGGAATAGCTACATCATTTAGCCCATGCATAATAACAAATGGTGGTAATCCTGGTTTTACATAAGTGATAGGATTAGCCGCCTTCACACGATTTGGACAAGTTAAAATGGGCGCACCTATAAAAAACGCTTCTACAGAATCGGGATCGGTGCTTTTCGTATCTTTGGGAGGCTTAAACGATTCTGGGTCTTCTTCTACCATCCCCTCCGGTTTTCTATGTTCGTCGATTTGTAGTAAGTCTATTGGTGCATAGCCTATTACAACAGCTTGTACATAGCTTGTTTGTTCTGGATATTCAACATTCTCTCCTACTAATACATTAGATCCCGAAGCAACAGCAAGCGCCGCAAGGTGACCACCTGAAGAAGACCCCCATAAACCGATTTTATTTTTGTCCAATCCATACTCGCTCGCTATTGTTTTTACCCATCTTATCGCTGTTTTAACATCATAAAGTTGTCCTGGGAATGTTACTTTCTTACTAGAACGATAATCGATACTTACCATAGCAAATCCTTTACTTGTAAAGTACTTCGATAAATCTGGAGATAGCTTCCTGTCACCAAATCTCCATGCTCCACCATGAACCCAAATAATTACTGGCGACTTTTCTTGACTATTTTGTGGTAAATAAAGGTCAGCAAATAATGGATCACCATTAGGCGTTGCATATACAAGATCATTTACTCTTTTTACCGAATGGGTTGTAAAACTCATCTTTATCATCCTTTTCTCTACAATCTAGCTGTTATATTCTATAAACTGCTTATAGATTATAGATCATTCTTCAAGATTAATTTAAAAGTCCTTTAACTGATAGAATCTAAGATAGAAGTTAATTCCTTTGGTTTTGACAAAAAAGGAGAATGGTCTGTATCAAGTGTAAAGACTTTTTCGCAAGGTAAATTTGTATACATCATTTGTTGATATTCAATTGTAATCGTCTTATCTTGAAGACATTCTATATAATACCGTGGAACACTGCCGAAATTCTCAGCTGTTGTTTGCACAGGTGCGTTTAATGGAGAAAGCGGTTGTTTCACCATACGTGATTTTGCCATTTCTGCATCTTCTTTCGTGCAGTTACCATAAAACGTATCTTCTGCAAGTTCTGGTTTTATTACCCCGTACCCCTCATTTGGAAATGGAACTAAACTTTCTGATACCAATGATGTTGTATCTTTATCTGAAATATTCGATATAGATTCATTGTTTCGAATTAAAAAAGCAGCAACATAAACAAGAGATTTTACCTTCTTTGGCCGAAGTTCAGCTACTTGAGTAATCACAGCTCCTGCCATACTGTGCCCTACGAGAATAACTGATTCAGGTATGTGGTCTATATTTTCACACACCTTATCTACATACGTTTGTAAAGTTATATCTTCATTAAAAACGTCTTCATATTTTGGTAAATCAATCGCCTCTACTTCATGCCCCCTTTTTTGTAACATAGGTACAACTTTTTCCCATACCCAACTACCTGACCAAGCTCCATGTATTAAAATATATCTTGCCAATTTTCTAATCTCCATTTTAGTTTAACTGTTGAAATTATTGTTAAAAATAATTGCAAAACCTATAAATGATAATAAAGATTAAATTTTTTAAATGCGGTGATTAATTTAATTTGACAAAATTAACCATTATATTTCTTGAAACAAACAGACGTTTCATACATACTTGTCTATTTGAGTTATATCCCATTATCCATTTAAATTGTTACAATCAAAGTGCATCCAAATTAGGTTTCATACCTTTCATAGGGTTCATTTGTTCGATAGCATAAGCAATATTTAGTATTGTTTCCTCTTGAAAGGGTTTTCCAATGATTTGTAGACCTACAGGCATACCATCTTTTAATCCAACAGGAATAGATATAGCTGGAAAGCCAGTTAAATTTACAGGACCCACAAATCTAATATCATTAAAATCTTCTTCTCCAACGCCAATATCGGGAAATGGCGCCGGCACTGTAGGTGTTATTAAAACGTCTATTTTTTCGAATGCACTTTCCATTTCCAATTTAATTTCTCGTCTTAATTGTTGTGCTTGCAAATATTCAACTGCTGATGGAATTTGTCCCAATTCAAGTTTAAATCGAATGTCCTCTCCCAAATCTTCTGATCTTGTTTGTAGATCATAATGATGAATCGTACTCGCTTCACTTATAAAAGTAATCATTTGTGTATATTCTGAATAGCGATGCTTTGGGAGATTAATATGATGCACTTTCGCACCACAATCAACTATATTTTGAATTGCCTTCCGAACATATTTTTCAATCTCTGAGTCAACATTTTGAAAAAAATAATCTTCATTAATTCCGACAACATATTCATTAATATTCTCTGTTAAATGTTTTGTATATTGAATAGTAGGGACATTGATCGAAGCTGGATCTTTATAATCATAACCTGCAATTGCTTCAAGTATTGCAGCTGTGTCATAAACTGTTTTAGTCATGGGCCCCACATGGTCTAACGACCAAGCCGAAGGAAAGCATCCTGCTTTACTTACTCTACCGTAAGTAGGTTTTAATCCTACAATCCCACACGCCGATGCAGGGATACGTATTGAGCCAACTGTATCTGTTCCTAGAGATGCAACAGTCATATCAGAAGCAACGGCTACTGCTGATCCTCCACTTGAACCTCCAGGTATTTTTTTTGGATTCCAAGGATTATAACATGTGCCATAATAAGGATTATCTGTTGTTCCTCCCCATGCAAATTCATGAAGATTCAATTGTCCGGTGAAAATCACACCAGCATTTTTTAATCGATGGACAACTGTAGCATCATAATCGGGTATAAAATCTTTATAAATTTTAGATCCCATCGTAACAACTTGATTTTTAAAATAAATATTATCTTTTAATGCCATTGGAATTCCATGAAGCACTCCTCGGTACTTTCCTCGCATGATTTCCTTCTCAGCCAATTGTGCGGTATTTATGGCTTTCTCCCTTGAAATCTCTATATAGGCATTCAATTGATTATTATACGTTTCCGCTTGACTTAAAATTGCTTTGGTTAATTCTACAGGAGAAATTTCTCGCTTTTGAATCATAGGTGCTAAATCACTAATAGACTTCATGTTCAAATCATATTTCAAAATAATCATCCCCAGGAATATTTCTTAAGAAAATGTCAAAATCTCCCCGTGGCATGTTAAAACTCTCAGGTTTCAATAATTGAATTCTTTGCCATTGAGCAATCAAAGCCTTGAAATCTCGTTCAGGTATTTTTAAATCTCTATTTTTGAACAACTCACAAAAGTATGCATTCAAGACTTTTTCCTCCTTAGTGCAATGTAAGATATTCGTATGTATATGTAAACGAAACTCATTATCTTATCCTTACAGTAACCTCACAAAACAATTCAAGTTTTTAATATAAATTGATTTTGGGGTACAGACATATTGTATTTTACTAAAGATTCTGTAATACTTATTTTCAAAAACTTTGGATATCTTTAGTATTAATAAAAAGTAATGACTAGACCAAAAGCTTCTCAAACGATCGTAAAGATACTTCACAATCAAGTTTTTATACTTCTGCCTGTACCCTATCCTATAAGATTTAATCAATAATACCCTAAATAACTTTAAAAAATTGATTATCATATATACCTAACTTTGCCATAGCATTTTTTAACAAATAAAAGTCTATCATCAATTTTTAACATTTTTCACTTATACCCTATTTTGACTGAAAATATATTCATACTCTAGTATGTTTTACTTGCAAATCAGTCAAGTGTTAACTTTATTCATCGGAAATCTTTTTTAGCCTTACATCTATTACCGCAGAGCGACCACTTTTCACTTCTGCCAATCCTTTTTCCAAAGCTTCTTTCAGCTCATCAGGATGATTTACTGTTTGAGCAAAAGCTCCACCGGCTGCCTCTGCAATCTTTGATAGATCTGCAGAAGTGTTAAATGTAGTCCCAAATTGATTAGTAAGTTTTGCCACGCCTTCAGGATGCACACCTAACGTTGAAAGTTTAGGAGACTTCCATCCGTGGTTGTTATAAATCACTGTTAGAAATGGTGTATCATACTCTTTTGCCATCCAATGAACAGTAGCTGGAATACTAAACAAGTATGTCCCATCACCTGTTAAGCTAATAACTGTTTTATCCGGATGAGCTAGTTTGATGCCAATCGCAGCCCCTCCATTCCATCCCAAGGAACTTGTACCACTCCCAAAAAGTGAACCTGGACTCACCTTCCCAATATGATTGGAAATTATACCATAGTTTGAAATTCCTTCATTCAATAAAATCGTCTGATCATCAATCAAATCCCTGACACAAGCTGTAAGATATTCAGGTGTAATGACGTCGATATCCGATTGTTCTGCAAGTCTTTTATTTTTTTCTTGTTTTTGGTGAATTTTCGAGAATTTTTCCCATCGTTTTTTTATTTTTTCCGTTTCACTCAGTGTTTTCTTATCAAGACATTCATTTATTTGTTGCAAAGCAATGTACGAATCACCTTGTAAAAATCGTTTTGAAGGAATATACCACAATGGCATTCTTTCCTTTAACGGATCTACATCAAGGTAATAAATAGTTGCGCCTCCCGGAGGTTTATTTACCGTTGTCATCCATGGCACGTCACTATCAATAACAAGGATCATATCGGCTTCTGCTAATACTTCATTTTGTACAGGTTCATTCCATTGAAATCCACAATGCATTGGATGATCAGTGGGAAAGTTCATATAACTTGGTACGGATTCCAGTACTGGAATAGCAAGTCGTTCACTTAAACGTACTAATTCCGTAACAGCATCAGGGTTCCTTCCAACATAAGATGTCACAATTAGAGGATTATCTGCTTCCAACATTTCTTCTACCAAGTTTGTTATTTGTTTCGGATCAATGACATTTGTGGCTATCGGTTCCCACAAATCTAAATCAAGATCTACTGCCTCAGTTTCTTCTTCCATCACTTCCCGTGGACCCATAAGATAAACAGGTCCTTTTGGATCACTCTTTGCAAATTGCAGAGCTCGATATACAAGTTGTTTAACATTTTTACCACTACGAATTTCATTATCATATTTCATATACTCTCGAACTATCCCGCGTTGATCGTAAACATCTTGAAGCCATAAGATATGCTCATTCCTACTTCCTATTAATTCTCCTTCTTGTGTATACGGTGGGGCTCCAGCATAAATGAGTACCGGTATTCGTCCTTTCGATGCATTATGAACGGCTCCACCGAGATTTTGTGTTCCAACATCTACATGAATAATAACAGCTTGTGGTTCACCGGTTGCCTGTGCATAACCATGAGCAGCACTTAAGGCTACCATTTCATGTGGGCAAATTATAATATCTGGCAATTTTTTATTTTCTTTCCGTGCACTGGCCAATGCTTCGATGATTGCTGGATGGTCACTTCCTAAATTTGCAAAAACATAAGAAACACCTGCTTCCTGCAATGCCTCTAAAAAGGCCATGCTTGTGGTGTACATTTTACACTCCTCCATATTAAATATTATCTTCTCTATTTGTTTATATTTTGTAGAAGGTCTTAAACTATTTATTAAAAATAATAAATCACACGTTAGAATATGGATTATTAGTTCTACTAAATTCCCCAGTCGCTTCAGCATTTAAATCCACATAATTTTCTGCTATAGTCGTAGAAGCTGCTGGCGAGGATGCTATATATTCTAAATCCGCTGTTTGGATTCCTTGTTCAAATGCTGTTTTTCGCTCATCATGGTGTAATAAATTAGTCATTTGGTTGGAAAATCTCAGCGCCTTCCAAACCCGCTGTGTACAGGCTTCAGAATATTGATCAAGTATATCTTTGTTGCCAGTGTCATAATAATATGTTAATCTCGCTGAAAGCTCACGTATATCCCCAATTGCAAGATTTAATCCTTTTGCTCCAGTAGGTGGGACGATATGAGCAGCATCTCCTGCAATGAAAAGCCGGCCATATTGCATGGTTTCACATATATAACTTTTCATGGCCACAATATTCTTTTGAATAATAGGTCCTTCTTCAAGTATCCAATGATCTAGATCAACTCGCTTGTGAAGTTCTGACCAAATTCTAGAGTCTGGCCAATTTTCAACGTCATCAGAAGGGTCAACCTGTAAATAATAACGCTGAATTTCTGGTGTTCTCGTACTTAGTAAAGCAAATCCACGTTCATGATATGCGTATATTAATTCTTGACTTGCAGGTGGCGCCTCAGTCAAAATACCTAACCAACCGAAAGGATGATAAAATTCATACTCCTTTAAATACTCTGATGGAATTGATTGTCTACTCGGACCATGAAAACCGTCACATCCAACAATGAAATCACAAACTAATTCTTCCTCCATTCCATCATGTTCAAAGCGAATTTTAGGTTCATCAGAAGTAATATCCAATAAACGAACATTACTAGAATTAAAATAAATTGATCCATTTGCTTCTAACCTTGTAGCAATTAAATCTTTAAGAATTTCATGTTGCGGATAAACCATAATTTGTTTTCCACCTGTTAATTGTTTAAAATCTATTCTGTGCCTTTTTCCACCAAACTGAAAAAAAATACCATTATGAATTTCTCCATATTTCATCATTCGTTTACCGACACCTGTCTCATTTAACAAGTCTTTCGTCCCTTGTTCTAAAACAGCTGCTCTTACAGTCTTTTCTATTTTTTCTCGAGTTTTTCTTTCTATAATAACTGAGTCTATTCCTTGAAGATATAATAGATGGGATAGCATAAGACCAGCTGGTCCCGCTCCAATTATGCCTACTTTAGTTCTCAAACATGACACCACCTTTAAAACTTCGTAATTTTCTTTGGGGAAATTGATATCTTATAAAAGTAAATTTTATATTTTAAAAATTCAATCGTATATAATAATTTTTATATGCAATTTTTTTATTATACAGAAAGTTTTTCTTATAAATTTCTTGAAGGAACTTTTTTCGGCTCTTGAACATTTGGAGTTGCGTAATTATAAAACGACTCCTCCAGTCTTGGTCCAAACCAAATCGAGCTTTTTTCGAGATCATCCTGGTCAGAAACATCCCATATAACTGTCTCCCAATCCGGATCAAAGATTAGATAACCTGTGTCACCAAACAACTCTATACGGTTCCCACCAGGTTCAAAAATGTATAAAAAATAGGCTTGAGTAGCTCCGTGTTTACCAGGGCCCATTTCAATTTCTATACCATAATCTACACATGCATCTGCTAAATCAAAAATATTTTGCGGATAACCATACCAAAATGCTAGATGATGCAGACGCCCATTTGATCCTGTTGCATCATGCATTACTGCGATCTCATGAACTAAATTAGAGACACTTAACCATGCTCCAATTTGCTTCTTTTCTTCACCTAATTTTATCTCTCGTAAATCGAAACCAAGTGCATTTTGTAAAAATGTTTGATTTTCCTCAACATCGGATGCCATTAAATTAATATGATCCAATCGTCGAACTGGAATTCCTCTAAGCGGACGACGTTGAGGACGACTTTTTAACAAACTACTTTCAGCGGAATCCGCCTTATAATAGTCAACTTCCCATAAGATTTCACCTTGGTGACCACCTGGCATCTCAAATTGATAAGATGGCCCATGACCGATATCACCATTCGTCCATTTTCGACCAGCCCCTATGTTATCCAAATATTCCGAACATAATGATAAAGCTTCAGGAGAGCAAGTTCTCCAAGCCATATGCCCGAGACCTGGCTCTTCTGCTTCTGTAACTTTTAAGGAATGATGATAGAGGTCTTCATATGCTCTTAAATAAACGGATTGACCCTTCCGTTCTACTTCACTAAGACCTAACATTTCCTTAAAAAACCATAGTGTTTCATCTGGTTTTGGCGTTAGTAGCTCCACATGTGCTAGTTGTGCGATTGGTGATTTTTCAAATTTATACTTCATCATTGCATTCTCCTTATCATAGATTTGAGTATTTATCTAACTTACCTGTTCTTTTCTAATGCACTTATACCACCGATACCCCAATGTGTTTTGGGAACCTCAGTTATGATAACCCTTACATTTTCCTTCGGTGCATCTAGCGTTTTGGATGTTGTATCCGTTATATTATGGATCAGTTCATTAATTTTCTCAGTCGAGCGTCCCTCTAGTATTTGTACATTTACAATTGGCATTGATTTCCCTCCTCACTTATTTTACAAAGAAGGAAACTTCTCCTATTCCTCCGAGTTTAGCATTCACATAATCGCCACGACTCAACATAATAGCTTCTGTTATGGCTCCAGACAATATAGGTTGATTAGCCTTTACCTTTTCTCCTTTTTCTGCAAGCATATTCGCCAAACGTGCTATTGCATGAGCTGGATGTCCTAATACTGCAGCGCCGGCACCAAGACTTTTTATACGTCCATTTATTGAAAGTGTTACTCCAACCAAATCCAACTCTAAATCAATCGGATTAACTAAATTGCTTCCAAAAATGACTCTTGAAGCTGACGTATTATCTGCGATTACATCTGGAAGGGTGAAGTTAAAATTTTCATATCTACTATCTATAATTTCGATCGCTGGAAAAACATATTTAGTCGCTTCCAAAACTTGAGCACCTGTCACTCCAGGTCCTTCTAAATCACGATTTAATATAAATGCAATTTCTGGTTCTGCCTTCGGATGAATGAGTTCGTCTATATTCACTTCTTCCCCATGAGATAAAACCATATAGTCAAAAATATAACCATAGATCGGATCCTTAACATTCATCTGTTTTAATTTCGCATCACTGGTCAATCCCATTTTTGTTCCGACAATTTGGTGTCCTTTATTTCTTTTCAAATCTAGTAAATGCCCTTGAATCTGATAAGCTTCATTTATAGATAATCCAGGATGACGATCAGATGTTATCCTAGCCACTTCTCGTTTCTCTTCTTCTGCTTGATTTAAAAAGGATGCGGTTTCTTGAAAAGCTTTTTGTTTCAAGATGTTGTTCCTCCTCTGTAAACATTTTTAGTATTATACTTGCTTAGCCATTTCAGCGGCAACATCTACAATCATATCTTCTTGACCACCTACAACTTTTCTCCGTCCCAACTCAACTAATATATCTCTTACATCTAAATTGAATTTCTCAGCGGCTCTTTGAGCATGAAGTCGAAAACTTGAATATACCCCTGCATATCCCATAACTAAGCTATCTTTTGTAATCTCTTGCGGTTCAGGTAAAATCGGTGCCACAATATCTTCAGCTAAATCCATCATTTTATATAAATCAATACCTGTTTTTATTCCTAAACGATCTAGAACAGCTACTAAAACTTCGGTTTGTGTATTGCCAGCACCAGCTCCTAAGCAACGGACGCTTCCATCAATTCTCGTCGCCCCTTCTTCTATAGCCGCTAATGTATTTCCCATCGCCAAGGAGAGGTTATTATGTGCATGAAAACCAACGTTAATGTTTAAATTCTCTTTTAAAGCTTTAATACGTTCTCTCACTTGATTGGGAAGTAAAGCACCTGCTGAATCTACAACATAAACAGTATCTGCTCCGTAGCTTTCCATTAACTTAGCTTGCTCAACTAACGTATCAACAGGAGCCATATGAGCCATCATTAAAAAGCCAACTGTTTCTAAACCCAATTCTTTAGCTAAATTTATATGTTGACGCGAAACGTCAGCTTCGGTTACATGTGTTGCAATACGGGCCATTTTCACGCCAAGGTTTGCTGCTGTCCTTAGTTCATCAACCGTCCCAATACCAGGCAACAACAATACTGCAATTTTTGCTTGTTCGCTAACGGAGACAGCTGTCTCAATCAGTTCAAACTCATCCGTAAGCGATATACCATATTGTTCTGAAGATCCGCCCAGTCCATCACCATGAGAAACTTCGATAAAGGGAACGTTTGCTTCATCTAGTGCTTGAACAATCTCTTTAACTTGATCACGTGTATATTGATGTGCAATAGCATGGCTTCCATCTCTCAAAGCAACTTCGGTTATTTTTACCTCATTATTTTCCATCATAATGTGTCACCCTTTTTTCATTTTATTTCATATGTTGATTGATCCGATAATTTACGTTTTGCAAACTCCTCTGCAGTACGAATAGCTGCGGCTGTCATAATATCGAGATTCCCAGCATATTTAGGCAAATAATCACCTGCTCCTTCGACTTCTAAAAACACACTCACTTTATTGCCGTCAAAAATAGGATGACTGCGTAACTTATATCCTGGCACATACGTTTGTACTGTCTCCACCATATTTTGAATAGAATGTTTGACATTGTCTTGATCTATTATCTCGTCTCTTACAACCGCATAGACTGTATTTCTCATAAGGATAGGAGGTTCAGCTGGATTTAAAATAATAATAGCTTTTCCTTTATCGGCACCGCCAATTTCCTCCAAACCCTTAGCGGTTGTCTGCGTAAATTCATCAATATTTTCACGTGTTCCAGGACCAGCACTTTGACTTGAAATCGTAGCTACAATTTCCGCATATTCGACATGAGCAACTTTGTTAATGGCATGAACTATCGGAATCGTAGCTTGCCCCCCACATGTAATTAAATTGACATTCATTTCATTTAAATGCGAACCTAAGTTTACGGTTGGCACAATAGGCGGTCCCAGAGCTGCTGGTGTTAAGTCTAAAACTTGCTTACCCATTTTCTCTAAAACTTTAGAATTATAAAGATGTGCTTTAGCAGATGTTGCATCAAAAACTATGTCAGCAAGTTCTGGATATTGACTAAACTCATCGATACCATTATAAAAAACCGTATAACCTTTATTCTTCGCGTGATAAAGTCCATCTGAATTAGGATCAATACCAATCATAGCGCTCATTTCTAAATATTTAGACTTCTCAAGTTTTAACATTAAATCCGTCCCTATATTGCCGGAACCGACAATTGCTGCCTTTATTTTAGACATTTTAATCCCCCTTGTTTTACGGTAAAAATCTAACGCTGACCTCTCCGATATTCGCAAAACGCGCCTGAAAAAAGTCACCAGGTTTTGCAGACACTGCAACAGAAAGCGCACCAGATAAAATAATTTCTCCTGCCTTTAATGTGATATCAAACTCTGCTAGTTTATTTGCAAGCCAAGCAACACAATATGCTGGGTCCCCTAAGGCAGCTGCTCCTACGCCAGTGTTACATAACCTTCCATTTTGATAAAGGGCCATTCCAGTTTGCTTAAGATTAAGTTGATCTATTGACATTGGTTTATCACCTAATAAATAAAATCCTGAAGATGCATTATCAGCAATTGTATCAGGTAACGTTATGTCCCAATTTCTAATACGGCTATCGATAATTTCCAAGGCTGGAACAACGCACTCAGTAGCCTGTAAAACATCTAACGTTGAAATACGGGGACCTTTTAAGTCTTTCTTTAATATAAAGGCAATTTCAGCTTCAACTTTTGGTTGTATCACTCTCTTATATGAAATATCTCCACCATTTTCTATAAGCATGTCATCAAGCAAGTGACCGTAATCTGGTTCACTAACACCTAGTGACTCCTGCATAGCTAAAGATGTTAAACCTATTTTTTTCCCTGTGATATAGTTTCCCTCTTCAACTTTCTTTTGAACATTTGTCAATTGTATTTGATAAGCATCTTGAACTGTCAAATTTGGAGTCCCCTCCGTTAAAGGGGGGACCTCTTGTTTGGAATTTTCGGCATCAAAAAGAATGTGTGAATAATTTTCGATTACACGTGTCATTTTTTCAGTCAAATTAATCATCCTTTAAAACTTAATACAAACATTTGATAACTCTGTAAAGAAATCGAAGCTATGCATACCACCGACACGACCAATTCCACTATCCTTCATACCACCAAATGGGGTTCGAAGATCACGTAAAAACCAAGAATTTACCCAAATCATACCAGCTTCAATTTTTCCAGCCATACGGTGTGCACGTCTTAGATCGTTTGTCCATATTGATACACCTAGTCCATAATTCGTATCATTTGCCTTTTCAATGACTTCCTGCTCATCTTTAAAAGGTGTAACAATGGCTACAGGCCCGAATATCTCCTCTCGCATACAGCGTGAATTATTGTCCAACCCTGTAATAATCGTTGGTTCCAAATAATAACCCTGCCCAAAGCCCTCAGGACGCTTTCCGCCTGTAATAATCTGTCCACCTTCTTCTTTGGCTAATTGAAAATAGTAATTTACTTTATCATAATGTTCCTTGCTAATGAGTGCTCCAACATATGTGTCAGAATCAAAGGGATCTCCAATTTTTAGCTTTTCAGTTCTCAATTTGAACTTCTCAAGAAACTCCTCATATATAGATTCTTGGACATAAATACGTTCTCCGCAAAAGCAAACTTCGCCTTGGTTAATGAAACTAGCTTTAATTGTTGTTTCAATCACTTCGTCTAAGTCTGAGTCAGCAAAGACAATGTTGGGATTTTTTCCACCCATTTCAAACGACACTTTCTTCAAGCTGTCAGCTGCCGATTTCATGATAGCTTTTCCTGTTTTAGCTTCTCCTGTAAATGTTATCGCATCAACATCAGGATGCTTAGATATTGCATCACCCGCAGAATCAGGACCAAATCCATGGACGAGATTAACTACACCATCAGGAACTCCAGCATCGGAACAAATTTGTGCTAAAACAGTTGCTGTCATAGGCGTAGTCTCGGCAGGTTTCATAATTGCTGTGTTTCCTGCAGCTAAACATGGAGCTAATTTCCAAGTCATCAGAAAGAGTGGAAGATTCCATGGACTAATAATTCCTACGACGCCTACAGGTCTTCGAAGCGCATAATTTATCTCCGTTTCATGCTGTTGGTATGCTTCTGTTCCTACAGAAACCATATAATCCGCAAAGAAATGAAAATTATAAGCTGCACGACTTATGTCTGTCTGTTTTGAAAGCCATAAAGGTTTACCAGTATCCAGGGTCTCCAATACAGCTAGTTCTTCTTTTCTTTCGAGTATTAAGTCTCCTATACGGCGAAGAATATTCGAGCGCTCATTTAATGAAAATGATGACCATTCACCGTATAAGGCTTTTTTTGCAGCTTGGACTGCTAGATCTACTTCTTGTTCTTTACCCTCAGAAACTTTACCTATCATTTCTCCAGTAGCTGGATTTATATTATCAAATGTTTTTTCTTCATCTATTTCTGTATATTTCCCATCAATATAATGTGTACAGTCAATAGCTTTTATTTTATTGACGACGCTTTGATTAGTAATTGTAATAACCTCCTATGTTAATCTCTCTGAGATCTATATCTTTATTTACTGTTTGATGACATCATATAAAACAAAATTTGCCTATACAAGATCAATGTTCCTTTATGTGCAACTATTACTAATTTTTTGTATTTTTTATTAAAATAAAATATCAATATTTGTAAACGATTCATTAAAGTTTTATACCTTGGAATACTTCGTTTGATTTATTTGAATTTTATGATAAGCTGAATTTGTTCCATTTTCAAGCTAACTATTCCTTTGTATGCAATAAATATTTAAAGAATATATTTTTGATTAATACAATATTTTTAGAAGGGAGATTTTATTATGCATGATGTACACACCCACTTTATACCGAATGATGTATTAACATGGATTAAAGACAATCGTTCAACTATTAACGCGACTTGGGAAAAGAAAGCTACTGACAAAGAAAAATTTTTAATTATCAATCAAAAATGGGGTTTTGAATTAAAGGAACCGTTTATTAATGCTGATTTATACTTAGAAGAGCAACATAAGGTTGGCATATCTCATTCACTGATATCCCCTATACCCCAATTATTTCTTTACGATTTTCCTTTTGAAGTAACAAATGAATTATCATACGTTTATAACAAATCCTTAGCCGATTGGATTAAATCTAAAAACAATAGATTGTCTGGATTAGCTACGGTACCACTTAACAATCCTGAAGAAGCCGCTAATGTATTGAAGAAAAGTATGTCATCTGGATTAAAAGGTGCAATTATAGCACCTATGTGTAACGGGTATATGGTAACTCACGAAAAATTTACACCATTTTGGAAAGAAGCCGATAGATTAGAAGCCATTGTTTTTATCCATCCATTACTTAACGATGATCCACGGATACAAAAAAGAAAAATGCCTAATCTAATTGGTGTACCTTGGGAAACGACGATATGTGCAACCGATATTGTTCTTAGTGGCATTCTTGATAAGTATGCCAATGTAAAAATATTACTTGCCCATGGAGGTGGCTTTTTCCCTTATCAAATCGGACGCATCATTAAAGGATATGAAGAATGGAGTGCTGTTTCAGAAACTATAAAAACATCGCCTTTGCAATATATGAAAAGATTTTGGTATGATTCAGTCTTGCTTAAGGAAGAAACTGTATCATATTTGATGCAATTAGTCGGAGAAGAAAGAGTAGTGCCAGGTTCTGATTATCCATTTGATCTAAGCTCATGGCCACCTACAGCACAAAATGAGAAAGGAATTCATGAATTGCTTTTTAAATAATTTTTAATTTAATATGTCACGTCAAACTATAATAGATAATTATTCGGTATGTAAAAAAATTAAAATCGTTAATTCCAAACTACATAACTAAATACAGCTTTTACTATGAAAAATAGGAGGGATTAATATTGAATAAAAAAAATAATTTGATTAATACGCAAAAATCTCAGCCACAATTACTTTCCTCAGTAAAAAATGCTTTACGAGTACTCAATTGTTTTACGATTGATCAACCGAAAAAAGGTGTAGGTGAATTAGCTTTAGAACTTGGACTAGCAAAAAGCACTGTTAGTCGATTAATGACTACATTAGCTAGTGAGGGATTTGTTGTTAGAGATTCTAATTCAAGAAAATATCGCCTAGGCATTTCCATTTTAGCTCTTAGTGGAATCATTATGTCTAATCTAGAGATAACTAAAGAGGCTGGTCCTGTTGTAAATAAACTCGTTAATGAACTTGGTGAAACTGCCCACTTAGCAATATTAGATGAAACTGACACCATTTATGTTCATAAAGAGGAATGTTCTCATGCTGTTAGAATTTTAACTTATCTTGGTAAAAGAAACCCTGCATATTGTACTAGTTCAGGTAAGGTCCTACTCGCTTATAGTGATGAAAGCACTATCAATAAAGTTATAGATAAAGGGTTTATAAAATACACAAACAAAACGATAGATACAAAAAGTAAATTACTTTCTGAGATTAAAAAAGTGCAAGAAAGAGGATATGCTTATAGTAAGGATGAAATATTAGAAGGTGTTACCTCTATTGCCGCTCCTGTTAGAGACTATACAGGTAAAGTTGTTGCAGCGATTACTGTAGTTGGCCCCAATCAACGTATAAACAGTGATAAGATACCGGTTTTTGCTAAAAAAATTATTGATGCTAGTAAAGAAGCTTCAGAACGATTAGGATACTTCATTCGACGTTAAATTTTAAAATATTAAATAAACATGACAATCTTCCAATAAAGATTAAATCCTTATTACTATTTTTAAAAATTAGGTCATATGCCAATCTTAAGGTGAAATATTTTGAATCAATAATCCTGGCCATATGACCTCATTCGTACCTTACATTGGAAACAGGAATGATACAATCATACATATATCCGTTATCCTCATTCACAGATACCTGTTTTATTTTACAACCTATCGTAAAGGAAATTATAAATTCCCACTATTCATATATAACATTAAGGCTTACGTAAAAAACTATTAACCGCTAAATATCTGAAGCTTTTCCCAAAAGTTAACATTTAAAACGTCTTGTATTCTGCTATTATACCGTTATGTAGTATAGTCATATAAAATATTAGAAATTTTTCATTTCATCTTGTTAATTTTAACTATACAAATAACTTCATTTTATTTATTTCACAATTACGAAAACGTTTAAATAAAGGATTCTGCTTATCACTTAATAGATGGAGAATTTTAAGTAAAATTATCTAAAACATAGCGTTATTCCCTATTTTAGGCATTGATGCGCTTTTTTTAAAATAAGTGAAAAAATAACATTGAATATAAACTTTACTTTTAGAATATAGAAAAATTTTATGAAGGAGGTGGTAAATTTCGGCATAGAAATGACTTTTTAACCATTTCTACTAAATTAAACGAATCATTTTGAACGACTTTTAGTGAAACAGAAAGATATTTTTTATGAAAAGACTGAAGTACACCGGAAGGTCCTGAAAGAGAGAGCGTATTAATGCCTACAGAAAGAACCCCTTTCTTTCCTTCTTCTACTTCCCGTATTTCATGTTTTATTTCCTCTGCATTGCTTATGAGTTGCAAGGTTCTTTTATACAATATTTTTCCTTTATCAGTCAACCCCAATCTCTTTCCCTTTCGGTCAAATAGCTTCACACCGATCTCTTGTTCCAATTGTTTTAGCTGGATGCTTAGTGGTGTTTGGAAGATATAGAGGCGATTGACAGCAGCTGTTATATTCTTCTTCTCAGCAATGGCAATAAAATATCGTAATTGTTTAATATCCATATGTTTTCCCTTCTGTTTAAAATATATATAGTTTCTATTTAAATTATATATTTTAAATATAGTTTCGCCCATGATATGATAATGTTCGCGTGAAACTAAGGGAGTTGATTCAATGGAGCGTTTTTTTAAGTTCAATCAATATCATACAACGATTGCGAAAGAAATTTCCGCAGGTCTTATTTCATATATAACAGTTGCTTATATTATTATCGTCAATGCGACGATTTTAGCCGCAGCAGGCATTCCAATCGAAGCAGGTATTATTGCAACGATATTAGCTAGCTTTCTTGGCTGTTTAATGCTCGGACTTTGGAGTAATACACCTCTTCTCATTATCCCAGGGATGGGGCTCAATGCAATGTTTACGTATACAATCGTTCAAGCTGGGGAATTTACTTGGCAAGAAGCTTTAGCAATGGTATTTGTCTCAGGTTTAATTTTTGTCGTTATCGCCTTTACACCTTTAGAAAAAGTTATTACTTCTTCTATTCCTAACGCTTTAAAAGAAGCGATAACTATTGGTATCGGTATTTTGTTAATTTTAATCGGTTTAGAAAACGCCGGTATTGTAACAACATCAGAACATACGCTCATTACAATCGGAGATATAAGCAATCCTACAGTTCTTATAACATTCGTTGGCTTGATCATTACCATTTTATTATTTATAAAAAATGTCCCTGGAAATTTACTATTGAGCATTGGAGTAACAACGCTTTTAACAATTTGTTTAGGAGAGACACCTGTTGAAGGCATTTCTCTTTCAATGCCTAATATTAGTGAGTACCTTCATGTATTTGGTCAAATATCTTGGAATCAAACAGGAAATATCGTTTTCTGGTTAACGTCCATCTCTTTTGCCATGGTTATTGTATTTGAAAATATCGGGTTAATCCACGGCCATTGTAAAATGTTAAATCGTCTTGAAAGTAGTAAAAAATCTCTTCAAGCGACATCGATGTCAGTTTTATCATCGGGAATTCTTGGTACAAGTCCTACAGTAGCATCCGTAGAAGCTGCAGCAGGCATTACAGCTGGTGGAAGAACAGGATTAACGAGCGTTGTTACCGGGTTTATGTTTTTATTGTCTATCTTATTTATACCAGTTATTAAAATCGTCCCAGCAAGTGCGGTTTCACCCATTCTCATTTTAATTGGATTACTCATGCTCAAAGATATTGTTAACATTCCTATGGATGACTTAACCGAAAGCTTTCCTGCACTTTTAATTATCGTTTTAATTCCTTTAACATACAGTATAGCCGATGGAATGGCAATCGGATTTATTTTATATCCATTGCTAAAACTCTTTATGGGACAAGGAAGAGATATTCATCCTGCCCTATATATCATTGCACTTTTATTTATAAGTAATTTCGCGATTCAATATTTCTTTTAAACATTAATACTTATACGTTTAAATTAAAAGTTGTAGCTATTAAGTTAATATCGATCCTAAGATGAATAGACAACAGAAGTCTTTTGAATAGACGATTTTACTTAGAAGCCTTTGATGATTGCTCTACATCTTCCCAACATTCAGCATGTTTTAACCCTTTAATATGGTTTGCCTTAAAGGCTGGTTGCTTCCCTTCTTTACGTTGTCTCACATAATCTTTTAACACATCAATCGCAACTTTCGCTAGAAGTGTAATAGCAATTAAGTTTAAAATCGCCATAAGTCCCATAAATAAATCAGCCATATCCCAAACGAGCTCAAATTGAGCGACTGATCCAAAAATAACCATAGCTACGACAGCTAACCGATAAATTAAAAGCCATGTTTTATTCGTCTGAATGAATTCGATATTCGTCTCGCCATAATAATAATTGCCAATAATCGAGCTAAATGCAAGCAACAATATTGCAATAGCGATAAATATTTGCGCCCAATCACCCGTATGATTGGCTAATGCGACTTGTGTTAACTGAATGCCTTCAAGATCTGACCTTGGCGCAACTTCATATAATAAAACAATAAATGCCGTCGCACTACAAATGACTATCGTATCGAAAAATACACCTAATGTTTGAATAAAACCTTGTTTAGCAGGATGTGACACATGAGCTGTTGCCGCAGCATTTGGAGCACTTCCCATACCAGCCTCATTTGAGAAAAGCCCGCGTTTAATCCCGTTTAATATGACCACTCCAATTCCTCCACCTACGACTTGTTCAAAACCAAAAGCGCTTTTAATAATGAGAAGAAATAGTGCTGGAATCTCCTTAATATTGATCAAACAAACAATTATAGCAATCATCAAATAGATAGTAGCCATTATTGGCACAAGGACTTGTGTTACTTTCGCAACTCGCTTTAATCCTCCGAAAATAATAATCGCTGTAAAAATTGCTAAAATAATACCAAGTATACTTTTGCTTATATTAAATGACTCTTCAAAAGCTAATGTAATTGTATTCGCTTGCACGGAATTAAAAATTAAACCAAAACTAAGAGTTACTAAAATGGCAAATAACACACCCATCCACCGTTGACCAAGTGCCTTCTCCATATAATATGCCGGACCGCCACGGAATTCATCGCCGTCTTGAATTTTATACACTTGCGCTAATGTACTTTCGATAAAACTTGTAGCCATGCCGACAAACGCTATCAACCACATCCAAAAAACAGCACCAGGACCACCTAAAGAAATCGCGATCGCTACACCTGCAATATTACCTGTCCCTACCCGGGATGCCGTACTAATAAAAAACGCTTGCAAGGATGAAATACCTTTTTTATCCTTCTTGGAAACTTTATCACGTTCAAAGATAACGCGAAACATTTCACCAAATTGACTAAACTGAACAAATCTCGTTCGAATCGTAAAATAAATACCAAGACCTACAAGCAAATAAACTAACACATAAGACCAGAAAAAATCGTTACTAACATCCACAATTTTATGTAAAATATCCAAAAATGACTCACCTCGATATTAAGCGCTTACATAATAGGATAAGGCTTAAAACATTTCTAAAGCTATCTTTAAACACAACAAAGGATATAAACTATTCACTCTTTAACGATTAAACATGACCAAGCATCTATTAAACAGCTCTCCTCTCCTTTCCCTATTAATATATTTAAGTACATTTTTACCAATTTATGAAACGATGTCAAATAAACGTATTAAAATAAAAAACATATATAAAATATTTAAATTGTGTCATCAGAGTTGGTAGATTTTTTAAATTAATTATTATATGATAATAATTAGTACATTATACTTTATATAATTATTTTATTCATGATTTGTTTGAAAGGGGAATTTGTGATGGATGTAAAATTTCCTATTGGAAAACTACAAGTGCCAGAACATGTCACATTAGCAAACGTTAAAAAATGGCTTCAAGAGATAGAATCTTATACGGATCGTTTAAGAAAAATTGTTCATTCATTAGATCCTAAAGAACTAAGCAAAACTTACCGTGAAGGAAGTTGGAACGTTCAACAGCTTGTTCACCATATTGCTGATTCCCAATTAAATATGTATCAACGCCTAAAGCTCGCATTAACTGACGAGAATCCAACAGTACCTGAATTTGACCAAGATAAATGGGCAATTCTATCTGATACAGAGATGCCCGTAGAAAGCTCAATTCAAATGTTAGAGGGAATTAACAAACGAATCGTCGCTTTAGGAAAAAGCTTAACTGAAGAACAGCTCAACCGCACGTTTACTCTACAAGAGAGCGAAACAATAACCGTCGCAGAAAAGTTAGCTAAATTATCTTGGCACGAAGAACACCATTTAGCACACATAAAAATAGCTTTATCTAAATAAATCTATATGAGCCATTCAAGTATTTGTATCTACCTAATGCTTCACCAGCTAATAAATTATCTTTAACAAAATATATAAATACAAATATGGACTTTTCATTACACTCTCATAAATATTGTTGAGCTGAATTGCTAAACGCAGAACATGTTGTCAATGATCAAGAAAGCCTTTTAAAATTTTCCAAGAAATCAATTTCTGTTAAACTAACAAGAAAAAATCTCTAATTTTATCAATGAAATAAGCAACTTAGTCTTTCTGAGCTAAGTTGCTTATTTGACCGTTATGCAGTTTTTTTAAAAAATCATGTTAAACATAAATAATATCCTTAAAATAATTGACGGTCGTCATTTGGTCCCCTAATTCTCTTATATGCCAAGTATCTTCTATATAAATGTCAGCTAGTTTAACAAATTTTCCTTGATACCTCTCCGCCCATTCCAAAACAATAACACTTTCATATAAATGAGCCATCTTTTCAGCTAAAGATTTTGCTTCAAACGTCTGCATGTTATATGACATTCCAGAAAAAACATCTAATTCATTAGAAATATCTTTTAATTTTGCATGAATAACATTTGTCAATTGATTGTCCGTTAATTGTTCTAAACGGCCCTTAAGTGTGTTAATAAATAACTTATGAGCTTCATATTTATTAACGAGACGGACGAGTTCTAATGCTAAAATATTTTCTGTACCCTCCCAAACCGTCAGTACTTGAGCATCTCTTAAAAGACGCGGTGTAACAAAATCCTCAATATAACCGTTTCCTCCATGTAACTCAATTGCTTCATGGCAAAAATGAATCGATTGTGCAGCTGCTTCCTTTTTCATAATCGCAATAAACAACCGATTTAAAATGACTTCCTCTTTCGTTACCTGGTTATTTGTCACGCGATCAAAAAGTTTAATCATATCAAAGATCGTAATAAGTTCTGCATGTAATTTCGCTTTTAATTTACCTAATGTATCTTGAATCATAGGAAACTCTATTAATCGTTGCCCAAAGGCTTCTCGCCGGGATGTATACGATAATGCTTCTGTAAAAGCCCTTCTCATAATACCGACAGAGGCAACTGCATTTGCGACACGTGATAAATTTAACGCCTCCATCATATAATAAAATCCTTTTTTCCAATCACCAACAACGTACGCTAAAGAACCATTAAACTCTACTTCAGCTGATGGCACAGCTCGTACACCTAATTTATCTTTTAAACGTCTAATTTTTAAATCATTTAACCGACCATTATCTTTCTGCCATGGAACTGCAAACAACGTCAAACCTCGCGATCCCTCTGGAGCGCCTTCAATTCGCGCTAAAACCATGGCAACACCGCACATCCCTGCATTTGAAGCAAAATATTTTTCACCATATATCCGGTACTGGTCACCATCTCTAATCGCTTTTACTATATTTGCCCCAACGTCTGATCCCCCTTGACGTTCAGTTAAAAATGTTGCTCCTTCATATAATGGTAATTCACCAGTGGAACAAACATAAGGTAAAAATTTTTCCTTTATATCATCATTCCCATAATGATCAAGTAAATAAGACGTCGCTAATGTTAAAGTAACTGGACAATAAAACCCTGGCTCTGCTTGTGACAATAAATAGCCTTGAGCAAAACTATATGTGTAATTGCCACGTCTATTCAATGCTGGAATTTTCTTATGCACATATCCAACTATACCTGTATTATAAGTTTGATCTCTTGTCTGTTTATAACCCTCATTTACCCAAACTTTAGATATTTCTTCACCATATTTATTGTGAGTGAGCAAGCGTGGCTCTCCTTCTCTATCTGTATGAACTGCCCGCGCATCAATTTCATTAGCACATAACTCACCAAATTCATGTAATTCACGTTTTGCAAAAGCTAAAAATTCATCATCTAATATTGACTCTAAAATTTTATGAAGTGTCTCATCTTCTTCGTAAAAATTTTCTCTTCTAGTCAGCTCTCCTCCTTGTAACACTTTCGGTTCTTTTTCTTGTTTGACTTGCATGAATGTCTCCTCCTTTAATATTGGGTATTTTGAAAATTCCCATTATTACTGAAATTTTTGTTTAGCTTGGGGATACTTCTGCCTGGCGCAATTGATGTTTCAAAACCTTTCCAGATGCATTTCTCGGCAGTGCTTCGGATTGTTCAATAATACGAGGTATTTTATGTTTAGCTAAGTGTTTTTGTAAAAAGGTATGTAATTGATTCATATCAATGTCTTCACTTCCAATAATGACAGCCTTAACCGTCTCACCCCATGACTGATTAGGAATACCAAAAACAGCTACCTCTTGGATCCCTGGATAACGAAGGATTACTTCCTCAATTTCTTTCGGATAAATATTAACGCCACCTGAAATGATTAAATCATCTTTCCGATCAACCACCCATATATAACCATCTTCATCTCGTTTTGCTAAATCTCCCGTTCGGATCCAATCGCCCATAAACACGTCCTTTGTTGCCTCATCATCACGGTAATAACCGAGCATATTTCCTTCCCCTCGAATAATAATTTCACCTACTTCATTTGGTGCAACATCGTTACCTTCTTCATCAACGATACGTAATTCTGTGTGAAGAGGTGCTCTTTTACCAATACTTCCTGCTTTTTCATCATGCTCTTCCTTACCTAATAGTGAACCACTTGGCCCAGCTTCTGTTAAACCATAAACACAAACGAAATCATCTGACTGGAAAACTTGTTTCACATATCTGACTTCATTTGCACTTAAAGGTGCACCACCATAAATCCACCATTTCATCGACGACAAATCGGCTGTTTGAGATTTTAGCAATTCTGCTGTTAGTAAATAAGCAACAGGAGCACCAAAAAAATGTGTTGTTTTTTCTTTTTCAACCGTTTCAATGAGAAGTTTTGGACTAAAGCTTGGCGTCAAAACGAGTGTAGCACCAACGATGATACCACCCATAAAAAACAAATGAAGAGGAGCAGAATGACTAAGAGGCATCATTAATAAAATACGACTTTCTGGTTTCATTTCCATTTCAACACAAATCATATGGGCAATACTTATAACATTATGACTGCTAAATAATACCCCTTTAGGTTGACCAGTTGTTCCAGACGTATATAGCATCGTACACGGTTCATCATTCTGTAAAGGACACTTTATCTTTTTATCCAAGTCACTTTTTAATAAATCAGTAAATGATAACCAATCTTTGTTACCTTCTCCTGTTTTTAATTTAAGGATTGGCTCATTTAAGTTTTTAACTGCATCAAATAAATATTCATGAGCAATGATAGCGCTTGCATTAGAATGATTAATAACATATTTAACTTCTTTATCTGTAAATTTAGCGTTGATAGGAACAACAATAGCCCCAATACGATGTATAGCAAAGTAACTAATTACAAACTCTATTACATTTGGCATAAATAAAATAACTTTATCACCTTTACTAATATGATGACGTCGCAAATTATTAGCCAATGTATGAACGACGTTATCTAATTCAGCATAAGTCATTCGTCGATCCCCGCAGACAACTGCTTCCTGATGGGGAGATTTATGTGCATTTCGAGTTAATAATATAGAACTATTCATCTTGTATCTCTCCTTCCATATTTTCCAATTTTTCAGTAAATAAAGCTAATAATTCTTCTAACTCCTGTTTAATTTGTAGTAATTCATCAATTTGCCGATCGACATCAGCTATTCTTTCTTTTCCATATTGTATCGAACGTTCGAGTTGTTTTTTACCTGTCCGGTCTTTGTCAAATAGTAAAATCATCTCTTTAATTTCTTCTAAAGAAAATCCATATCTTTTTCCACGATCAATCAATCGTAGTTTGACTAACTCTCTTTTTGGATACAATCTTATGTTTGTTGATGACCGAAGTGGACTTAAAATTCCTATTTCTTCATAATAACGAATTGTTCGAGGCGTCATTTGAAACATCTTCGCAACTTCAGATATTTTTTTCACATTTCACCACCTCTTATTTATTTTATACTATACCACTTACGTTAACGTGAACTTCAATATATTTTTTAATCTTATTTGAAATTTTCGATGATTTCAAATGTTACTTTCTATTTAAATATTCCGCATTTATAAGGAGGAGTAATCGTAGAAAGTAATTACATAATTTACAATCTTTTAAAATATATTATACAATTAATTTGAAAATAAAAATTATTTTTTAAGAAAGGATGTGATCAATGTATGTTACTTATGATGAAAATATAAATTCCCATTTAAAAACATATTTTCCAATCATAAAAGTGATTACAGGAAGATTTAGTACTCAGTGTGAAGTTATCATTCATGATTTTTCAAATTATGATATTTCTATTCATGCAATGATGGAAAATATAAAAAGTAGAAAAAATTATTATGCATAAGGAGTTGAATATGATGAAACGCATGGCTGAGCCTTTTAAGATTAAAATGGTAGAACCTTTAAAAATGATTTCACGAGAAGAAAGAGAAAAAGCATTAATTGAAGCTGGCTACAACCCGTTTTTATTAAAGTCAGATGATGTATATATTGATTTATTAACAGATAGCGGAACAGGCGCCATGAGTGACAATCAATGGTCGGGTATGATGCTTGGTGATGAATCATACGCCGGTAGTAGAAATTATTACCACTTGAAAAATACAGTAGAAGATATTATTGGATATCCGTATGTGATCCCAACACATCAAGGACGCGGTGCAGAGCAAGTTTTATTTCCTATCTTAGTTAAACGAGGCCAATATGTTATAAGTAACTGGCATTTTGATACAACACGAGCACATGTTGACCTATCCGGCGGTAAACCGATAGATGTTGTCGTAGAAGAAGCATATAATACAACAACTGAATATGATTTTAAAGGAAATTTTGATCTTGAAAAACTTGAAAATACAATTAAAAAGAAAGGTTCAGACAATATTGCAATGATCGTTATTACAGTCACAAATAATAGTGCTGGTGGACAACCTGTCTCAATGGAAAATATTAAAGCGGTTAGTGAGATTGCTAAAAAATATAATATTATAACAGTGATGGATGCTGCTCGTTTTGCGGAGAACGCTTATTTTATTAAACAACGAGAAGAAGGCTTTAAGAAACATTCTATTAAAGATATAGTTAGAGAAATGTTTTCTTATGCAGATGCTATGACGATGTCTTCGAAAAAGGATGGTATTGTCAATATCGGAGGATTGTTAGCTTTTCGTGAAGATGAAAAATTGTATGAAGAAGCTCGTTCCATGACTGTACCATTAGAAGGTTTCCCGACTTATGGAGGCATGACTGGCCGTGATATGGAAGCCCTATCTATAGGATTACAAGAAGGAATAGATGAAGATTATTTAGCACACCGCATTCATCAAGTGAAATATTTAGGCGATCGTTTAACAGAAGGTGGCATTCCAATTCAATCACCGACCGGTGGACATGCAGTATTCGTTGATGCTGAGAAAATTTTACCCCACATCCCTAAAGAACAATTTCCAGCACAAGTTTTAACAAATGAACTTTATTTAGAAGCCGGCGTTCGCGCTGTTGAAATTGGCTCATTATTGATGGGACGTGATCCTGAGACAAATGAACAATTGTATAGCCCGCTTGAATTAGTGCGATTAACGATTCCACGACGCGTCTACACATACAATCACATGGATGTTATCGCAGATGCAATCATTTCAATAAAGGACCGAGCCGATGAATTAGTTGGACTCACCTTTACGTATGAACCAACAGTATTGCGCCACTTTACCGCAAGATTAAAACCTGTAAAATAAAATGAATAGCTCAGTATCCTACAAAAAGGGAGGTAATAGGGCTCCTCCCTTCCCTATGAATATTTTATTCTTAATAGTCATAAGTGATCAATTCGAATACATGATTCATTTCCGCCACATATTCTTAAAATCAGTTATCGAAATATTCGCAATTATCTTTTATTATCAGTATCATTTTGTTTAGGAGAGATGACATTGGTTAATAAACATGAACATTTTGATTCAAGATTAGGGTTTATTTTAGCCTCTGCCGGTTCAGCGATTGGTTTAGGAGCACTTTGGGAATTTCCATATATGACAGGGCAAGCAGGTGGTGGTGCATTTTTTATAACTTTTCTTATGTTCACCTTTCTTGTTGGCCTTCCCATTTTGCTTTCAGAATACATTATCGGACGCTCAACTCAAAAAGATGCCATTAGATCTTTTAAGCATTATTCTCCTAAGAAACCTTGGCACGTTGTTGGACGGTGGGGAATCGTTGGTAGTATCATTTTACTATCCTTTTATAGCGTTGTTGGCGGTTGGATTATCATCTATTTATTTAAAACTATTTCCGGGGAATTAGGTAGCCTTAAAAGTAGTGAATTTGGAAAGGTATTTGCAAATACTTCAGCTAACCCGCTTTTAGCTTTAGGAGCGCAAATTATTTTTTTACTAGTCACGATCTTAGTAGTCGCCCGTGGTATTAGACATGGCATTGAAAAAGCTTCTAAGGTACTAATGCCGACCTTATTTTTTTTATTAATCATGGTTATGATCAATTTACTACTACTAGATGGAGCAATGTAAGGTGTATCATATTGTTTAACCTTTAATTCATCGGAAGTATAAGCAGAATCTATATTAATAGCT